>Ga0208623_100112_pt1:55000-111903 | contig 111903 bp, 98 predicted proteins | sample HotLakConsUCCL28_FD_184737 | JGI IMG/M metagenome (GOLD analysis project Ga0208623, IMG submission 184737) | Hypersaline microbial mat communities from Hot Lake, Washington, USA - Hot Lake Consortium UCC-L28 (SPAdes) (version 2) ...
CACAATCCCAGACTGGACGGCATGGCCTGCTGCAGGTGCGTGTGGCCCGGCAACGGCACGTCGCCCTCCCGTCTCGCGCGTTCGAGACACACTTCGGCAACTCGAGCGCAGATCTCACCGAGGCGCCCGAGTCGGGCTTTCATGTAAAGGCGCAGGGCCACCGCCACCTGATCATTGCGGCTGCGTCCGGCATGGACGCGACCGCCGATCTCGCCGAGTTGATCGGTCAGCCAGTGCTCGATCGCCGAATGACCGTCTTCGAAGCGCTCATCGAGCCGGAAATCGCCGGACTCGAACGCGTCCTGGAGCTCATCCATGCTGGCAACCATGGCGTCCGCCTGGCCGGCACTGAGCACACCGATCCTCGCCAACCCCCGGGCATGGGCCTGACTGGCCCGGATGTCGAAGGGCAGTAGCAGGCGATCCAGCACGACGTCGTCCCCGGCCAGGAACCGCATGACCCGCTCGTCGATGCGTTCGGTCGCATCCTTCTTCCACAGGTAGTCGGTCAAGAAGAACTCCCCGGCCCAGCGCTCCGGACCGTATCGTCTGGCGTCAGCCCGAGCCGTTCGTCGAGGCCGAGCGCGAGGTTGATGTTCTGCACCGCCTGGCTGGCTGCGCCCTTCAGCAGATTGTCCAGGACGACGACAAGAGAGGCCCGGTGCGGACTGCGAGGGTCGACGGAGAATCCGCCGACGATCAGATTCGGCGTCCCGGACACCATGGAGATCTCCGGAATCGCCCGATCGGTCCTGATCAAGGGCTCGTCAGCGTAGACCGCTTCGTAGTGCTCGGCCAGCGCCTCGGCGCTGATCGGCTCGGCCAGGTCGACCGACAGGGTCAGTGAAATGCCACGGAAGAACGAAGCCACGTGCGGATAGAAGCGAACCGGTCTTCCGAGCCGGGTCGAGATTTCCCGCTCGTGGACATGGCCGGTCAGCGAATACGGGATCAGATTATCGCGCAGGCGCTCGGGATCGTTTCGTGGCGACGGTGTCTTGCCGGCGCCACTGTAACCGGACACACCGAAAACCACCGGCGGCCGCACGAGCCAATCGCGCAAAGGCAAAAGACCGAACTGCGCACCGGTTGCGTAGCAGCCCGGATTGGCGATCCGTCGAGCCCCGGACAGCGCCTGGCGGTTCCACTCGCTCAACCCGTAGACCCACTCGGGGTCGAAACGGTAGTCCGCGCCCAGATCGACGATGATCGCGGCGGAATGCGCCGCGGCAATAGCCTCGACCCAGGGCGCACTGGCGCCATTGGGCAGAGCGAGCACCCAGATATCGGCGGCGATGCCTTCACAGTCGCTCGGCGAGCAGCTCTCCAGGCGCTGGCCGGGATCCGGCCAGGCGGCATGAACATCGGTGAGCGGACGACCGGCCATCGAGCCCGAAGTGGCCAGCACCAGGTCGATATCCCGATGGCCGGCGATCAGCGGCAGCAGGCTCGACCCGGTGTAGCCACGGCCGCCGATCAACGCCAGGCGAAAGGGCATCCTTCAGCCTTCCTCCCAGCCGGAGTCGCGCTGCAGGGCATCATCGACGAGGCGCTTAAGCCGATCGAAATCCTCGATGCCGATGCTGTGCACGATCCATTCGCCGCGCCGGAAACTGGCGTGGGCCTGCTGCAGGTACCAGCCGGCGATCGGATTGCTGGCGCGGGCGCGCCAGTAGATCTGCGGGAACCTTGCCCGGAGCACTTGCCACAGTGCGGCACCAAGGCCTTCGCCGCGAGCCGTCGGGGTCACGACGAACTTGTCCAGATAAGGCAGCCCGTCGACTCCGCGCGCGATCAGGGCGGCGGCACGGCCACTCTCGGCCAGCAGCAGACCCTCCAGTTCTCGCCCCGCCAGCCAGTCGGGACGAAGCCGGCGCTGAAAACTCTGCTCCAGCAGATCTCCCAGTACCACGCGTTGCTCCGGCAGCATCCGGGTCAGCCAGTCGATCCGCTCACCGCGCCGGATGAGAGTACCGGCCCCGGTGTGGGTGAAGAGTTCGCGGGTCAGCTTGGCGGCCGAGGTGATCGAAACGGAGGTTTCGCGGGGCAGGCCCTCCAGCATCTCCTTGATCTGACCGAGCTTGAGCTGCATGCCCGAATGCACCCAGTCCTGCGCGATCAGGTTCTCGTAGTCCCCGCTGATGCTGATCGCCGAGATGATTCGACCGTTCTGATCGAGCAGCCCCCCGGTACCGGTCAGAAAAATGATCTTGTACGGCCTGATCGCCCAGACGAGCTCCCGCGCGGCAACGTCGGCGTTGATGTTCATCACTTGCCCGGAAGGCGACTCACCCAGACACGCGACCACCGGCAACGCACCCGCCGCGACCGCCGAGCGCAGCGGGTCGAGCTCGATACTCTCGATCTCGCCGACCAGGCCCAGGCGCTCCCGATCGGCGAGGCGAGCGTTGAAGACGCCGTGCAGCAAGCCGCGCGACCGAACGCCGCGCGCCTCCAGGGCATCCACAATCGCGCCGTTGGCGCGGTAGATCACCGGCCGCGCCACGGCCATGACTTCCTCGGTAGTCACGCGCAGCCCGTCGCGTTTTTCGATCGGGATACCGGCCGCGCGCATCGCCTCATCGAGCTGCGGTCCGGCACCGTGCAGCAGGACGGGCGTCAACCCCAGGCGGTGCAGAAAAGCCAGCGCCGCGGCCATTTCGTCCAGATCATCGCGCAGCACCGCGCCGCCGACCTTGACGACCGCGAAGCGGGTCTCGTCGAGACTGGCGAACTGCTTCAGATACTGCCGTGCTTCGCGACTCGAACCCAGCTGTCCAAGCAGCTCGATGACCGTCTCGCGAATATCAGGCTGCCCACGGACCGGATCGGCCGAGGCACGTTCGGCGCGAGTGACAACCTCCGCGCCGGCATCGAAACCGGACGTCATGGCAGGTCCGGATTGTTAGTGAGCGGCCGCAGCGAGACCGGGCCTGAAGCGTTCCTTGCAGAGCGGGTCATGCGTATTCCGGGCTACAGCGCATGCTCGATGATCAGATCGATCAGTTCATCGCGCGAAATACGGTTGTCGTGATTACGGTCGAACTCGGCGAAGATCTCGTCGCTGGTCTTGTGCCCGTAGCGGCCGAAAAGGCACTCGATCAGTTCCTTGAACTCGCCGCGCGAAAGCAGTCCATCGCGGTTCCTGTCGAATTCATGAAACAGGGCTTCGGCGAGGTCCTTGCGATCCATGGTGCACACACCTTTGACTTGGCTCGAGCACGCGATTATATCGGCATTCCCATCGCAGCCGCTCGGCGACTGGCGCAACGGTCAACCCAGCAAACGCCGATAGATCATCAGCGCGCGCTCGAGCTGGTCAAGACCCACCCATTCATCAACCGCATGGGCCTGCTCGATATCGCCCGGCCCCAGCACGAGGGCGCTCAGCCCGGCATCCGAGAACAGCGATGCCTCGGTCCAGAAACCGACCGGGTCGCCGACCGCGAGCCCGTGGTGCCGGCAGAATGCCAGCGAGTCGCTATTGTCCCGACCGCCCGCCGGCAACGGCGGACCAGCGAATGGAATATGCCACTCGGCCCAGCGGTCGGCTCCGGCCAGATCCTTCAGCGAGGCGAAAAAGGTCTCGTTCGACTGACCCGGCCCGAGGCGCGCCGAATAGTGCAGGCTTGCCTCGCCGGCGATCACATTGGACTTCGTGCCGCCGTTGATCAGGCCGAGATTGAAACCGGTAGGCCGGCCGGCGTCTGCTTCGCCGCGGCAGAAATCAAGGGCCGCCGCCGTCCAGCGCGCGAGTCGGTGGTTGGCATTGTCGGTCAGAGCCCGCGGCTCGGACGAATGACCCATGACGCCCGAGAATCGCCCCTTGACCGAGAGAAAACCCCGATGCGCCAGCACGGCCTCACATCGGGTTGGCTCGCAGACCACGATCTGGTCGTAGTCGCGATGCGCACGGTCTTCGAGGAATCTGCGGATGCAGCAACTGCCGGCGCCCTCTTCGTCGCTCGAAAAAAACAGAGCCATCGGCGCGTCACTGTCCTCGGCCACGGCCATCAGGGCCGCGGCCGCGCCCTTGGTATCGCAGGCTCCGCGGCCGTAGGCACGGCCATCGGCAACCGTGAGCTCCAACGGGGGTCGGGTCCAGCCCGGGCCGATCGGAACGGTGTCGAGATGACAGTTGAAGAGGTTCCGGGGAGCACCGCGCACGGCATGGAAATTGACGTGACCGTCGCCATAGTCATCACACGCGAGGTCGAATCCGAGCGGCTCGAGCACTTCCACCAGGAACGCGTACAGCGCGCCGTCCGATCCGAACTGCCGCGGCGGATTCTGCGTGTCGCACTCGATCAACCTGGCGAGAAAATGGAGCAAACGTTCCATCATTTCGAGCTTATCGACCCGACTTCCGGACGCGGGCGGCGAGGGTCGAGGACTGGCCGATCAGCTTGACGAAACCCTCGGCCTCTTCCGGAGTCCAGGATGCCGATTGGGCATAAACAGAATCCGGGTCCTTGAGCAAGAAGCGCGAACCCAGCGCAACCGCGCGAACCGCTCCGCCCTCGCTACTGAGCCGGACCACCCCGGTGACGTAGCGGTTGGCCATTTCCAGATAGGCCTCGAGGTCCGTCTTGTGCGGCTCGAAGAAAAACCCGGTGTAGACCAGCTCGCCCCAGCGCTGAGCGATGGTCTGCTGGAACTGGTTCTGCAGTCGGGTATTGACCGCCTCCCGCAAGGCGCGCTGAGCGATCAACAAGCCGTCGAGGCCGGGGCATTCGAAAACGATTCGCCCCTTCAGACCGATCGAGACATCGCCGGTGTAGATATGCCGGCCGACGCCGTAGGCCCCGAGTGACCGGTTCAATTCCGCCAGAAGATCCGGGCCCGGCATCGGCTTGTCGTTGAGGCTGACCGCTCGACCCGCCTCGAACCCGAGCGTCAGCTCCAGAGCCTGCTCCGGCCATTCCGAACGAGGCCGGCACCAGACGCGGGTGTCGTCGCCCGGGGCCCCGAACTCATCGATCTCCTGGCCCGAAAGGGTCACGCCGAGGAGATTCTCGTTGATCGAGTAGCGGCTGGCCGAGGTCGGCACCTCGACGCCGGCCTCGCTCATCAGTTTGAGCTCGTGGGCGCGGACATTGCTGGTCTGGCGCTGCAGTTCGCGAATCGGCGCGTGGATGGCGTAGTCGCCCAGGGAACGAACCGACTGGTCGAACCGCAGCTGGTCATTGCCCATGCCCGTGCAGCCGTGAGCGAAGTGCCGCGTGCCGAGCCGATCCGCCAACTGCAGACACAGCTGAACGATCACGTAGCGGTCCGAGCACAGCATCGGATACTGATCGAGCATTCGCGCGCCCGACCAGAGCAGGGGCACGACGAATTGCTCCCACAGCAACCCGGAAGCATCGAGCTGATGATGCTCGACCGCGCCGAGGGCGCGGGCGCGCTCGGCGATCCACTCTCGCTGGGCCTCGTCGATGCCGCCGGTGTCGACAAAGGCCGTATGGACATCGAAGCCCTGTTGTCTGAGGGCCAGAACACAATAGCTGGTATCGAGGCCGCCTGAAAAGGCCAGCACGACGGATTGTTGGTTTGACATCAGTGTTCCTCAGGGACGGCCCAGCAACTCCAGCATCAGGGCCTTCTGAACATGCAGACGATTCTCGGCCTCGTCGAGGGCCACGCAGTAATCCGCGTCCATGACCCCGTCGGTGGCCTTGATGTTGCGTCTGAGCGGCAGACAGTGGCTGAAGCGGGCCGAATTGGTCAGAGCCATCTTCGCCTCGTCGACGATGAAATGGCGAAACGGTGCACGCAGTCTTGCCTCTTCTTCCGGCCGGCCGTAAAGAGGCAGCGCGCCCCAGCTCTTGGCGTAGACGAAATCAGCGTCGGTGTAGGCCTCCTCGATATCCTGGCCCAACCTGAGGCGGCCACCGGACGCTTCGACCTGACGAGCGGCGACGTCCATGAAGTGCTCGTCCAGTCGATAGGCATCGTCCGGTATCAACAGCGTGATGTCCATACCGAATTTACTGGCTATCAGCAGGGCTGAATTGGCGACGGCCGTGTTCAGCGGGCGCGGATGCCAGGTCCAGGTCAGCACGAATTTCCGCCCGTCGGGAGCGCCGAGATGATCCTGGATCGTGCGCATCAGCGCCAGTTCCTGGCAGGGGTGAACGATGGTTTCCATGTTGATGACCGGCACCGTCGCGTGGGCGGCCAGCGAACCGATCACCGCATCCCTGCGATCGTCAGCCCAGTTCTTGAACAGAGGAAACGCCCGGATGGCAATCGCATCGCAGTAGCGCGACAGGACGCCGGCAACCTCTGCGATGTGCTCTTCGGCCTCGCCATCCATGACAACCCCGGACTCGAACTCGATTCCCCAGGCCGCCTTGCCGGGCTCCAGAACGACGGCATGGGCTCCGAGCTGAAAGGCACCGATCTCGAAAGACGCGCGAGTCCTGAGCGACGGATTGAGAAACAGCAGGGCCAGGCTCTTGCCGGCCAGGTCCTGGCGAATCGGATCCTTCCTGAGGTTTTCGGCGGCGTCCAGCAGCGCCTGCAGATCGGAGCGCGCCCAGTTTTCAGTCGTCAAGAAATGCCGCATTGAATAACGATCGTCCTTCGATTCAGTGACCGGTCGATGCCGACCGTGAACAAAAAACCCAGCGCTCGGGCTGGGTCTGGCGTGCTCGAAATCCATCCCTGTCGCCTCGAAAACCCCGACCGGCCCGGCGGCGACCACGAAGGATTGGTGGCACCAATGCGGAGAATCTGCCACAAGCCGCCGGGCAAGACAAGTCGGGCGCACCAGAAACGCGCGTTAGAATAGGTAGCTTCGGCGCGCCCCGCGGGCGATCTCGGCCTCGCGGGTCGACCGGTCCGGCGCGGCCACACATTCATCATGCATCGGGAGTTGAATCCATGGGTATCGAAGTAGGCGGCATTCTGGGACTGATCTGGCTGATCATCGTGATCTGGGCGATCATCAAGACCGCTCAGAGCAGCGCCGGGGGCATCTCCAAGGTCTTGTGGATTCTGATTCTGCTGTTCCTGCCGGTGCTCGGTCTGATTTTGTGGTTGCTGCTCGGACCGAAGTGACCGAAAGCCGGAGCGACCGGCGGCCGGTCCGAACGCACTCGATTGACTTTTGCAGTCCGTCATCGTTACCTTTAGCGGGTTTGAATCGGCGAACCGTCATCGCATGACCAGAAAATCCATGGCCAGCCGCAGGCGTTCGGGCCGGCGAAACCTGCGTGTTGTGACCGCCAGAGCATCCGCGACCGGCGCTCTCTTCCTGCAGCGAATCGTCGACAGCCTTCAGGCTTATCCGCGCTGGAGCGCACTGGCCGCTCTATTGATGACCGCAGGCCTGGCCACCAGCCTGGCCACCGGCACGCCAGCCGACCCGGAGCCTGCCGTCCGGACCCAGTTACCCGTCCCGCAGATCATGCAGTCTTCGCTCGATCCCTCGATGTCGGCCGCGGCCAGCGACTCCGATGCGGACCAGCGCGCCGAGGTAACGGCCACGGCAGAGGACCGGACCGCCCAACCGTCCGCCGGCGATTCGTCTGCCGAGCCAGACGCAACCGAACCGGAGGCCGTCTGGTCCCAGGTCGTCGTGCGTCCGGGCCAGACCATGGAAAAGATCTTCCGCAGCCTCGGACTCGGTCCCGGGTTGCTGCATGAAGTCGTCCACCTCGACGAACGCACCCGCACGCTCGTCGACATCCGGCCCGGCGACCGCTTCGCGTTCGACATCGATCCGGATCTGGGCTTTCGTGCCCTCCGGGGCGAATTCGATGATGAACACTGGCTGTTCGTCGAACGCCAGGGCGATCAGCTCAGCAGCCGGCTGGAATCGCGGACGATGGATCTGCGCGTCGTCGAAGCCAGCGGCACGATCACGAGCTCGTTGTTCAACGCCGCCAAGGCCGCCGGTCTTTCGGACAACATGACCATGAGATTGGCCACCATCTTCGGCTGGGACATCGACTTCGCCCTCGACATCCGCGCTGGTGATCAGTTTGCGCTCGTCTACGAAGAAATCTGGCGCGACGGAGAGTTCCTGCGCGACGGACCGATCCTGGCAGCGCGCTTCGTCAATCGCGGCGAAGCCTTCGAGGCGATCCGATTCGACGCGGGCAACGGCCCCGACTACTTCTCACCCGACGGACAACCCATGCGCAAGGCCTTTCTGCGGGCCCCGCTCAATTTCAGTTACGTCACCTCGAATTTCAATCCCCGCCGATTTCATCCGGTCACGCGTCGGATACGCCCACACAACGGTACCGACTACGCCGCACCCGTCGGCACGCCGATCTGGGCCACCGGCGACGGCCGGGTGGTCGAATCGGCCTACAACAGCCTGAACGGCAACTACGTCTTCATCCAGCACGGCAACAACATCGTCACCAAGTACCTCCATCTCTCGCGCCGGGAGGTCAATCGAGGTGACCGCGTGCGCCAGGGCCAGACGATCGGTCGCCTTGGCGGAACCGGCCGGGTGACCGGCCCCCATCTGCACTACGAGTTCCTGCTCGACGGGGTCCACCGCAATCCGCGCACGGTCGATCTGCCGCCCGCCGATCCGCTACCGGAGGAGTTCCGCGAGCACTTCATCCAGACCAGCAGGCCGCTGCTTGCCCGACTCGACGCCACCGATGCTTCCGGCATGATGCTCGCGCAGAATCCGGACGAAGGCGCCTGCGGGCCAAGCCGCAACTGCTGACCTTGGCCGATCTTTATGTCGGACTGATCTCCGGCACCAGCATGGACGGCATCGATGCCGTCGTGATCGATGCCGCCAATCGATCGCCGACCCTGGTCGCGGCCCTGACGATCCCATTCGAACCGGCCGTGCAAACGGCCCTCGACCACGCCCGCAGCGATCCCGACGCGTTTCCGCTGGCCCGACTGGCCTGGCTGGATGCTCATCTTGGGGATCGGATGGGGGCCGCAGCGATGGCCATCATCGAAACGGCCCGGCTGCGACCCGACGCCATTCGCGCGATCGGTTCGCATGGCCAGACCCTGCTTCACCGGGTCGACTCGGACCCACCGCACACGCTTCAGATCGGCGACCCGAGCCGCATCGCCGAACGGACCGGACTCACCACCGTGGCCGATTTCCGAAGAGCCGACGTGGCCGCCGGCGGCCAGGGTGCGCCGCTGGCACCGCTGCTCCACGCCGCCTGTCTCGGCGACGCGCGCGAGCAGCGTGTCGTGGTCAACCTCGGCGGAATCGCCAATGTGACCCAGCTGCGGTCCGGCCTCGCCGTCACGGGCTTCGACACGGGCACGGCCAACTGTTTCCTCGACTTGTGGTATCGCCGCCATGGTCGCGGCAGCAGCGCGACCGGCCCGGAACCTCACCGCTACGACCGCAACGGCGACTGGGCCGCCAGCGGCCGGGTCGACCCGGAATGGCTGGCGCGCCTGATGAACGAGCCCTACCTGCACCAGGTGCCCCCGAAGAGCACCGGAATCGAGTATTTCTCCGCGTCCTGGCTGAACGACCGTCTGCCGGCCTGGGCCGAGGAGCGACCCGTCGATGTGCAGGCCACGCTGGCTGAATTCAGCGCGGCTTCACTCGCCCATGCCATCCAGCGCGAGGGCCTGCCCGATCGGGTGATTCTGTGCGGTGGCGGGGTCCACAACCGCGATCTTGTCAGGCGCATCCAGCGACATCTCGATCCTTGCCCGGTCGACATCAGCGACACCCACGGCCTGCCGGCCGATGCCGTCGAGGCCATGCTTTTCGCCTGGCTGGCTGCAGAGCGCCTGGCGGGCCGGACGGTCGATACGCGCTCGATCACGGGCGCCCGCCATCCAGTCTGCCTCGGCGCCATCCACTCTCCGGCTCGCTGAAAGTTGCAGGATTGAGGACGGGGTACACTAGTGCCGCTCCGGGCAAACCCATGGAAACAACAATGGCCACCCTGCTCCCGCACCGCTGCATTCTCCTGACCCTGCTTGTCCTGCTGCTGGCAGCCTGCGGTCAGGAGCCGGAATCGGATGCCGATGCTGCTTCAACGGAACCCGTTTCAACACCGGATCCGGAACCCGCGCCCGAAGCCGAATCGGACCTCGAGGCACTGATCGACGATCCCCAGGCGCTTCGTCAGGCCATCCGGGACCCGGAACGGCGCGACGCGGTGATCGCAGCGCTGAGGGACCAGCGCGGCAGCGACGATGCGCGCGCGCGGCTGCGGGAACAGATGCGTGAGCGCCGCGAGGAGATCCTGGCGCGGCAGGACGGCGGCGAGCGCCGGGCCATTTCGCGCGGCGGCCGAATCTCGGCCCGCAGCGAGTGGTGGAACGACGCAACGGTCGCGGAGCAACTGAACCTGACAGCTCAGCAGGCCACTGCCCTTTCCGAAGCCCACCTGGCCCTTCGGGACTCGCAGATGCAGAGTCGCCAGGCGCGGGCCGGCAGCCAGCGTGAGCTGCTCGATGCCATCGGACGAGCCGATCGAAATCAGATCGAGACAATGATCGAGCGGCGCAGCGAGGCCGCGATCGAACAGGCGCGAGCCGAAGCCGAATGGATGCAGACCTTGATCGACCAGCTCGACGACGAACAGCTTGGTGTCCTAGCGCAGAACTACCCGCAGGTTCTTCTGCAGCGGCTCTGAGGCACGTCCGCTCTGCAGCGCTCAGTCAGGCATCGACCGCCACCACCTCCCTGAGCGCTTCATCCGGCAATGCATAGCTCAAGCCGACGCGAGCGTCGGAGGCGGCCAGAACGTCGGGATAGCGAATACCTGCAAGCACCGACACCGCGAAGACTTCCTGGACCGCGTCCTCGAATTTCAGGAACGCGACCACCTGACCGGACCGGATATCGACGACCCAGACGCCGCAATTGCGCTCGCTGACCCGCTCGGTCAGAGAAATGCCGGAAAAGACGGCCGACTCGCGCACCTGGGACAGGCCGACGAAAGCGTAGGGCCCGAGAAAATCCAGCCCGCGGGTGAAGCCGGGCAACTCGGCCACGGTATCGAGCTGGCCGGTTCGAGGATCGACCGTCGCCAGCGTGCCATTGCCGGACTCCAGGACCCAGAGCCGGTCCTGGTACCAGCGCGGCGAGTGGGGCATCGACAGGCCGCGGCAAACGAAATCGCCGGAATCGACATCGATCAGCACGCCGCCGCCGGCCTTGTTCTCGCGCCAGCCGCCGGCGCGGTCGGAAGTGCCGAGCGCGGTCACGTATTTCGGCCTGCCCCCGACGACCTCGAGGCCATTGAGGTGACAGCGGTCGTCGGCAGCATAGCCGGAAACGAAAGACGGCCGCCAGCGCGGCACAAAGCTGTAGTCCTGATCGAGCGTACACAGGCAGGAAAAGCGCGTATTGACCAACCACAACTCTTCGCCGGCCCAGGCCATTTCGTGGATATCGATGTTGCCGGTGATCTGGCCGTGGCGCGGCAGGAAGGCGGCATCGTGCTTGTTCGGTGGCTCGAGCTTCGCGGCAACCTGCGGCATGTTGCGGTAGTACTCGACCGTCAGTGCCGTCCCCAGAGCCATGCGCGAGGTGTCGGCGGCCAGCCCCATCGGGCGATTGTAGACCCGGAAATGCGTATTGAGCTTGCCGTCGTCCTCACGCAGGATCACGAGCTTGCCGGCCTGGTAGGTGGTCACCAGCACCGAACTGGCCGCCTGGCGCAGCAAGTCGGGCAGGCTCTTGGTGTGGACGCTTCGAAGCGGCGACTGCGCCGGGTCCTGCGCCGGCGAAGGGTTCTTGACGGCCGGTTGGCGCGGTGATGCAGGGGCCGTGCCCTGTGCGTCTTGACTGGACGCTGGCGTTTCCGAGATCGCCTGCGCGGTGTCTGCTGGCGGCGCCTCCGCAACCCAGTCTGCCCGAGGAGACTGCGGCTGGGCATCTGAACTCTGCCCGTAAACCCGCGCGTGCTCCTTGAGCCGGCGCTGGCGCGCGACCTTGGCCTGGCGCTCCCTGGCCCCGGGCGGCAGAATCACGACCGGCTTGTGCTCATGGTCCCTGAGCGCGCCGAGCACCACCGACTGGTACAGCAATTCGGCGGCATCGAGCCCGTTCGGCAGCTGCCACAGCCCGGCGAACAGCGCAGCCTGGGCGACGAGCTGCTCGAGCGCCTGTCGGTAGGCCGAATCGCCGGCCTTGTCCTCGCCATGGCGGGCATGGATGGCCTGCCACTGGCGCATGAACTGGCTCAGTGCCGAATCGAGCTTGGGCAGATGCGGTGCCTCGGCCGGAGCTGCCGAGCGCAGCTCCTGCATCAGCCCGTTGACCAGGCTTTCCAGCTCCCACGGCGACATCACGCGCGAGCTGCGAACCACCTCGGTCTCGATGGCCTTCTTGGCGCCGGCCAGGCGAATCTGGCGCGGGCTCATCCGTCCTTCGCGCTCGGGGTCCAGCGGCCGGTCGGCGCTGTTGACGGTCGACCAGAACGCGGCCGATCCGACGGTATCGACGACCAGATAGACCAGCGGATCGGAGTCCGGGTTCTCGTGTTCGTAGCCCCGCCACCCGTCCACCAGCCAGGCCTGTCCGGCCGGAATGGCGGAACTGGCCTGGCCTCCGACTATCCAGCGCGCCGATTCCCCGGACTGGATCGGCAGCACGACGCGGACGCGTCGATGCCAGTACGAGCCGGCATCGACCAGCCGCTGGGCCTGACTGCCCGCGTCAGCGCGAACCAGCATGGTCCGCCCGACCACGGTGTCGAGCGCCGCCAGAAGGTGCCGCACGGCCGGCAGCTTCTCGAAGGTCTCGGTCGGCTTCATCTCACCCTCGAAACGCGTCAGGTCCGATTCACCGTCGACGCTGACCAGGGCGATGACCTGATGCCCTTTCCAGGCGCGGGGATGGTGCTGCCAGGAAGCCGGGTCGAGCGACGACAGCTCGTTCATCACTGTAGCGGCATTGAATCGATAAGGGAGGCGGATGAATGGCGCGTCGAGTTTCATCGGTAATCGTTAAGGATTCGAGTGACGTTCAATCGATGTTCTGCCAGGTTGCGCCATCTTGCCCCAGCAGCCGTGGGCTGACAAATACCGAACACGCCCATTGAGCGCACCAGCGTCCCGCTCCGCCCATCGCACTGGGGCCCGCGGGGTCTCGTGGGCCATGCGGCGGCTACGGGAACGCTCAGCCTTCCCGACCGCGATCGGCCACAGCGTCGTAGCCCCGGTGCATCAGCCACAGGATCAGCAGAATGGCGGGGATGCCCAGTGCGGAGGCGTAGACGAAGAAGAACACGTAGCCGGCGCTGTCCACGATCCAGCCCGAAGGTCCTCCGAGCAGCTTGCCGGGAAGGGTCATGAAGGAACTGAACAGCGCGTACTGGGTGGCCGTGTAGCGTCGGCTGACCAGCGATGACAGCCAGGCAATGAATACCGTGGCCGAAAGGCCGTTGGCCATGTTGTCGGCCCCTATCGTCATGAACAGGGCCCAGAGCTGCGCACCGATGGTCGCCAGCCAGGCAAACAGCAGATTGGTCACGGCCACGATGATGGCGGAAGCCAGCAGCATCCTGAGGACCCCGAAGCGAGCCACCAGGACTCCGCCGAGCAGACCACCAGTGATCGTCATGACGATACCGAACACGTTGGTAACCGTGGCGATCTCGCTCAAGGTGAAGCCGAGGTCGAGGTAGAGCGGATTGGCCATCGCCGCCATCGAGATGTCCGAAACCTTGAATAGCCCCACCAGGGCCAGAACCGGCAACGCCATCCAACCATTGCGGCGGAAGAAATCCACCAGCGGAGCGACCACGGCACCGATCAGCCAGGCACCGGCGTCCTGGAAGCGCCCGCCCAGGCGCGAGCGCCTGCGGTAGGCTTCGACCAGCGGGTCGCGCTCGATATCGAGGCGCTCCATCGAGGTCGGTTCGGGCGAGATCAGCACCGCGAAAACGCCCACGAGCACGAGCGCGCTCATGCACAGATAGGCCAGGGTCCAACTGGCGTAATCGGCGATGTAGAGCGCGCCGGCGCCGGTGGCCAGGATCGCCAAACGATAGCCGAGCACGTAAGTGCCCGCGAGCGCAGCCTGAAATTCATCGACATCCGACTCGATGCGGAAGGCATCGATGGTGATGTCCTGCGTTGCCGCAGCGAAGGCGACCAGCAAGGCCAGCAGGGCGACCTGCAGAAGTTGGGTGGCGGGGTCGGTGAGCGCCATCCCGGCCAGCCCGGCCATGATGCCAAGCTGGGCCAGCAGCATCCAACTGCGACGCTGACCGAAGGCCCGGGTCAACACAGGCAGACGAACCCGGTCGACGACCGGCGACCAGAACACCTTGACGGAGTAGGTAATCCCGATCCAGGCGAAAAAGCCGATGGCCGTTCGGGAAACGCCTTCGTCACGCAGCCAGGCCGTAAGTGTAGAAAAGACGAGCATGAACGGCAGGCCGGCCGAAAACCCCAGCAAAAGCATCCTCAGGGCGGTCGGCCGAGTGTAGACCGACCAGGCCCGCTCCCAGCGGCCGGCTCCGGCCGCGTCAGTCGTCATAGTCGATGATCAACGGCGCATGATCGGAAAAGTTTTCGGCGGTATAGATTTCGGCGGCCCTGGCGCGCTCGGCGAGGCCGCTCGTGGCCACCTGGTAGTCGATACGCCACCCCACGTTCCTCTCGCGTGCACGACCGCGCTGCGACCACCAGGTGTAGCGCTCGGGCTCCGGATCGACCCGCCGGAACGCATCGACCAGACCGACCGGCCCGAAGACCTCGTCCAGCCAGGCGCGCTCTTCCGGCAGAAAACCGGAATTCTTCTGGTTGGCTCTCCAGTTCTTGAGGTCGATTTCCTTGTGCGCGATGTTCCAGTCGCCGCAGATCAGGCAGTCGCGATCCTGCCCGGCCAGCTGTTCCAGTTGCGGATGCAGGCGCTCCATGCACCGATACTTGAACTGCTGGCGCTCGTCCTTCGACGTGCCGGAAGGCAGGTACAGCGACACCACGCTCAGATTCTCGAAGTCGACCTGGAGCCAGCGCCCTTCGCGGTCGAACGCCTCCCAGCCGAGACCGTAGACCACCCGCACGGGCTGATGCTTCGAATACAGCGCCACCCCGGAATAGCCCTTCTTCTCGGCATCGTGGTAGTAGCAGTGGTAACCGATCGGAAAGAAGTCGCGATCGGTGAGCTGCCAGTGCTGGGCCTTGGTTTCCTGAATGCAGACGAAATCGGCGTTCTGCGACTTCAGCCAGGCAAAGAAGCCCTTGCGCTCGGCTGCGCGGATGCCATTGGCGTTGAACGAAATGACGCGCATAGCTGAACTGTCGAGGTAGACAACGCCCGTATGGTAACCGTTGCCGACGCGGCATCCCGTTCCGGATCATCGGCTGCGCGGCGACGTTCCGATTCAATACAATGCCGGGTATGGTTGCTTCATGGACGCAGGATTTTCTCGAACTGGCGGTCGGCTGCGATGCGCTGCGCTTCGGGCAGTTCACTCTGAAGTCAGGACGCGAGAGCCCCTATTTCTTCAACGCCGGAGCCTTCAGCGATGGTGCCAGCCTCGACGCGCTGGCGCGCTGCTACGCCCGGGCGATCATGGCCAGCGGCCTGGCCTTCGACATGCTCTTCGGGCCGGCCTACAAGGGCATTCCACTGGCCGCTGCGATCGCCGTGAGCCTGCACCGCGACTTCGGTCGCAGCGTCCCGTTCGCGTTTGATCGCAAGGAAGCCAAGGGTCATGGCGAGGGCGGCGTGATCGTCGGTGCCCCGCTGTCCGGGCGCGTCCTGATCGTCGACGACGTGATCTCGGCCGGGACGTCGATCGGGCACTCGCGAAACCTGATTGCCCAAGGCGGTGCCCAGGCCTGCGCGGTCGCGATTGCGCTCGACCGGCAGGAGCGCGGGCGCGACGATCGCACGGCCGTTGCCGAAGTGCGGGAGCAGGGCATCGATGTCGTTGCGGTCGCCACGCTCGATGATCTGATCGCCTGGCTCGACCGCCGGGGCGCGGAAGACGTGGACCGGTCTGCTATGCTGGAATATCGTCGAAAATACGGGGTGGAAGCCTGAAGAGCATGCGTCGCCTGATGCTGATCCTGCTGCTGATGTCCGCAAGCACTGGCTTGATGGCGCAGACCGTTTTTCGGTGGGTGGACGAAAACGGTGAAGTGCACTACGGGCATGCCGTCCCGCCCGAGCACACCCATCGCGGCTACGACCGCCTGCGCCCCGACGGCACGGTGGCCGAGCGCGTCGCCCGAACCCTCACACCGGAAGAGCGGGCCGAGATCGAGCGCGAGGAAGCGCGACAGGCCGAGGCGGAAGCCGAGCAGCGCAGCCAGGATTCGCGCGATCGCCTGCTGCTGGCTTCCTACGACTCCGAACAGGACATCCGCGACCAGCTCGACGCTCAGTTGCGAACCCTCGACACCCAGCGCCAGTCGATCAATCAGGCACTGAGCCGGGTCTCCGCGCGCTTCGAAAGCCTGATCACCCGAGCCGCGCAGTTCTCCCGCGAAGGCGAGTCGGTCCCCCCGCCCCTGAGCCGATCGATCGAGGCCACCCGGAGCGAATCCCGACGCCTGCGCGACAGCCTCGACGAGCTCGCCCGGCGCGAGGCCGCGCTGCGCCAGAGGTACACGGCCGAGATGGAGCGCTTCCGCCAGCTGACCGGCGGCGAGAGTTGAAATGGCCGGGTTGTACACCCGCTGTCCGGGCTGTGACAGCGTCTATCAGCTGACCGCCGAGCAGATCGCGGGGGCCGACGGTACCGTCCGCTGCGGGACCTGTGGAAAGACTTTCAGTGCAATCGCCCATCTTTTCGCCGATCACCCGGCACGCGATGAGGCCCCGCTGGAGCGCCCGGGCCTACCGCCGCTGCTTCGGCAGCCGGCCGTGGCGCAGCCGCAGCTCCCCGGATTCGAAGCGCAATCCAGGCCAGAAGAGCCCGATCATCGCGGGCCAACCCTCAAGTTTCCCGCTGCGGACGACGAAGCAGGCCGATCACCACATCTTGCCCAGATGGCCTGTCTGGTGCTGGGGCTGGCCGTACTGGTCCAGATCATCGTGCAGTGGCAATCGCCGGACTCGGCCCTGGCGCACTGGCTGGATCCGGACGCCGCCACCAGCGGCGGGAGCATGGACGTCGAAGCGCTCCAGATCACTTCGCGCGACATGCACCGCCACCCGTCGCTCGACGATGCCGTCATCATCAGCGCCACCCTGCGCCATCGCGGGCCGAATCAACGGCCCTGGCCGGTGCTGGAAGTTCGCCTGTATGACCCGAGCCAGCAGATACTCGGAGCCCGGCGACTGGAGCCGATCGAGTATCTCGGAGACGCCGATGCGGTCACTCGAGGCATGGCGCCGGACGTTCTGACTCCGATCATCCTCGAATTCGTGGTCGGCACGACCGAGCCTTCGGGCTTCGACTTCCGGTTCTTCTGAGCAAGCCCTAAAGTGCGCCGGGGGTTATGCTATCTTGGACAGTCAGGAACGCGGGGGTCAGCCAACGGGCAGAGGGAAGAACTTGAGTTTGAAGTTACGATCATCCGACAGGTGTCTGCGCCAGTTCGTCGAGCAGGTCGCAGAGCAATACCTGGAGGACATGGGCAATACACCACCCGATAATCTGCATCAGGTCATCATGGCCGAAGTGGAAGAGGCCTTGATCAGGACCGTCATGGACCACACCGGCGGCAACCAGTCGCGCGCTGCGGCGATCCTCGGCATCACCCGCGCCACCCTGCGCAACCGCATCCAGCGCTACGGTGCCGACTGACACCCTCGAACAAGATGAGCACGATCTCCCGACCCACCGCGCTGATCAGCGTGTCCGACAAACGCGGGCTGGCCGAGTTCGGACGGCTGCTGATCGATCATGGCTGGCGCATTCTGTCGACGGGAGGCACGGCAGCAGTGCTGCGCCAGGCCGGTTTGGCCGTCACCGACGTGGCCGAACATACCGGCTTCCCCGAGATCATGGATGGCCGGGTCAAGACCCTGCACCCGACCATTCACGCCGGCATCCTGGCGCGTTGCGACACGGATCATCCGATCCTGGCCGAACTGGACATCGACCCGATCGATCTGGTGGTCGTCAACCTCTACCCGTTCGCCGAAACGGCGGCGCGCAGCGACTGCACGATCGACGAAGCGATCGAGCAGATCGATGTCGGTGGTCCGGCGATGATTCGTGCGGCGGCCAAGAATCATGCCCGTGTCTGCGTGCTCTGCGACCCGGACGACTACGCCGAGGTCGGCGCCCTGTTGCCGGATCGACCCGGCCTGGAACTGCGGCGGCGCCTGGCCGCCAGGGCGTTTCGACACACCGCCGACTACGACGCCCAGATCAGCCGCTATATCGGCGCGGGTGATCCGACCGAAGCGATGCCCGCTCGGCTCGAACTCGACCTCGAGCGCGGCATGGACCTGCGCTACGGCGAGAATCCGCACCAGGCCGCGGCGGTCTATCGCCCCCGGGGGCAGGCGGCCTGCGGACTGGCCGGCACGATTCCACGCCAGGGCAAGCCCCTGTCATACAACAATCTCCTCGATGCCGACGCGGCCTGGCGGGCGGCCCGGCAGCTCGGCGATCGCCCAGGCTGTCTGATCATCAAGCACACCAATCCCTGCGGTGCCGCCCTCGGTGACACGCTCGTGCAAGCCTGGCAGCGCGCGCTGGCCTGCGACCCGACTTCCGCTTTCGGCGGCATTGCGGCCTTCAACCGCACCGTCGATCGCGACCTCGCCGCAAGCCTGGTCGAGCGTTTTCTCGAAGTAGTGATCGCGCCCGAAGTCACGGCCGACGCGCTCGAGGTCTTTTCCGCCAAGCCCAGGCTGCGCGTACTCGTTCCATCGCCGGCTCCCGAACACGCGCTGGAACTGAAGGCCATCGACGGCGGATGGCTGGTCCAGCAGCCCGACCGGCCGGACGCTGATCGCGCGCACTGGTCGGTGGTGACCGAGGCACGGCCCGAACCCGATACCCTCGAAGACCTCGCCTTCGCGTGGTCGGTCGTCGGGATGGTTCGTTCCAACGCCATCGTCTACGCCCGCGAACAGGCGACCGTGGGCATCGGGGCCGGCCAGATGTCGCGGATCGATTCGGCGCGCTTCGGCGTCATCAAGGCCGAGGATGCCGGGCAGTCGCTGGACGGCTCGGTCATGGCTTCGGATGCGTTCTTTCCGTTCGCCGACAGCATCGAAGCTGCGGCCGGGCACGGCATCCGTGCCGTGATCCAGCCCGGTGGTTCGATGCGCGATAGCGAAGTCATCGACGCCTGCAACCGCCGCGGAATCGCGATGGTCCTGACCGGGAAACGGCATTTTCGCCACTGAGCCGGGCTCGGGCACGGTGACAGTCGCGCTACAATCGAGCGCTTGAAAGAATCGGAAGTCGAACTTAAGGCCCATGAACGTGCTGATCATTGGCAACGGCGGGCGCGAGCACGCGCTGGCGTGGAAAGCCCGCCAATCGGCCCTGGTCGACCGCGTCTTCGTCGCCCCGGGAAACGCCGGCACCGAGCTGGAACCGCGCACCCGCAACGTGGCGATCGACCCGACCGACGTGGGCGGGCTGCTGGCCCTGGCCGATCGCGAGGATATCGCTCTGACCATCGTCGGCCCGGAGGCCTCGCTGGCAGCCGGCGTGGTTGACCGCTTCACTTCCGCGGGCCGTCGATGCTTCGGGCCCACGTCGCGGGCGGCCCGACTCGAAACCTCCAAGGCCTTCGCCAAGGCCTTCATGGCGCGCCACGATATTCCGACCGCAGCCCACGCCGTGGTCGAGGACGTCGACACGGGCATGAAGCACGCCCGGGCGATCGGATTTCCGGTCGTGCTCAAGGCCGACGGCCTTGCTGCGGGCAAGGGCGTGGTGATCGTCGACGATGAAGACGACGCGCGCGCCACGCTTGAGGACATGCTTTCGGGGCAGGCCTTCGGGGACGCCGGTCGCCGGGTCGTCGTCGAGGAATTTCTGGTCGGCGAAGAGGCGAGCTTCATCGCCATCGCGGCCGACCAGACGGTGCTGCCGCTGGCCACCAGTCAGGATCACAAGCGCCGTGATGACGGCGACCGGGGACCGAACACCGGCGGCATGGGCGCCTACTCCCCGGCACCGGTGATCACCCCGGAGATTCACGAACGCATTCTCGATGAAATCATTCGTCCCACGCTGGCCGGAATGGCCGACGACGGCTGCCCGTTTACCGGCTTTCTCTACGCCGGCGTCATGCTGACCCCGAGCGGTCCGAAAGTGCTCGAATTCAACGTCCGCTTCGGCGACCCGGAGACCCAGCCGATTCTGATGCGCCTGCGCTCGGACCTGGTCAGGACCTTGCTGATGACCCTGTCGGGGGACCTGGAAAGAGTCGAACTCGACTGGGACGACCGGACCGCGCTCGGCGTGGTGCTGGCCTCCGGCGGCTATCCCGGAGCCTACGCCACCGGACACCCGATCAGCGGCCTCGACACCGCCCACCCCGATGAAGTCAAGGTCTTTCATGCCGGAACCGGCGTCGATGATGAAGGGCGCATCGTGACCGCCGGCGGGCGCGTGCTGTGCCTGACCGCACTCGGTGAAGACGTCGCCCAGGCCCAGGCCAAGGCCCTTCAGTGGCTCGCCCGGATCGGCTTCAAGGATGCCTTTCACCGCTCCGATATCGGCCAGCGCGCGATCGATCGTCCGAGCTGATTCGTGGACGTCTCGCATCTGCTCGACGGGCTCAACGACCCGCAGCGCCAGGCGGTCACGGCCGAGGACGGGCACGTGCTGGTGCTGGCCGGCGCCGGCTCCGGCAAGACCCGGGTGCTGGTTCACCGGATCGCCTGGCTGATCCAGGTTCATCATGTCTCGCCGCTGGGATTGCTGGCGGTCACGTTCACGAACAAGGCCGCCGGCGAGATGCGCTCGCGCGTCGGCAGCCTGTTGAACCTGCGACCCGAGGGCTTGTGGATCGGCACCTTCCACGGCATCTGCCATCGCCTGCTGCGGATGCACGCAGACGAAGTCGGTCTGCCCGACACGTTTCAGATTCTCGACTCGGATGACCAGTACCGCCTGATCCGTCGGGTCATACGCGACATGGAGCTCGATGAGGGCGAATTCCCGGCCCGCGCCATGCAGGGCTTCATCAACCATCACAAGGACGAAGGCCGGCGACCCGACGCGATCGAGTGCTTCGACCACAGTTTCCAGGCCCGACAGGTCGCGATCTATCGCAACTACCAGGACTACTGCGAGCGGTCCGGCCTCGTCGATTTTGCCGAATTGATGCTGCGCTGCCTCGAACTGCTGCGCGACAACGACGCCCGTCGTGCCCACTACCAGGAGCGCTTCGGCCACATCCTGATCGACGAATTCCAGGACACCAACACCCTGCAGTACGCCCTGGTGCGGCTGCTGGCCGGGCCGGCGAACCGGCTGTTCGTGGTCGGCGATGACGACCAGTCGATCTACGGCTGGCGCGGCGCCAGGGTCGAGAACGTGACTCACTTCAATCGCGACTTCTCGCCCGACATCGTCCGGCTCGAACAGAACTACCGCTCGAGTGCAACGATCCTCGAGGCCGCCAACAAGGTGATCGGCCACAACAGCGAACGCATGGGCAAGTCGCTCTGGACCGAAGGAGAAAAGGGTGAACCGATCCGGCTGTTCACCGCCTACAACGCCGAAGAAGAAGCGGACTTCGTGATCGCGCGCATCCAGGACTGGCTGGAGCAGGGCGGCGCGGCGTCGCAGGCCGCCGTGCTGTATCGCTCCAACGCCCAGTCCCGACTGTTCGAACAGGCGCTGCTGCGTGAAGACATTCCCTACCGGGTGTACGGCGGCCAGCGCTTTTTCGAGCGCGCCGAGGTCAAGGATGCAATGGCCTATCTGAGGCTGGTTCACAACCCGCATGACGACCCCGCTTTCGAGCGGGTCGTCAATGTGCCGGCGCGCGGCATCGGCGAGCGCACCGTCGCCCTGATCCGCGATCACGCGCGCAGCGGCGGCCTGTCCCTTCACCAGGCGGCGGGCGATCTGATCGCCCGCCAGGGTTTCAGCGCGCGCGCCGGCCACGCGGTCCGGGTTTTTCTCGGGCTCATCGGCGAACTCACTGAACGGCACGGCGACAGCGCACTCGGCGAGACGATGGCTGGCGTGGTCGAACAATCGGAGCTGGCGGCCTGGTACGCCAGTCGCGAGCCGGCCGACCGGGCGGAGGCGCGCGCGGAGAACCTCGCCGAGCTGGTCCGCGCGGCCGACAGTTTCAGCCAGCCCTTTGAAGACGAACAGGCCGGCCTGGAACCGATGGCCTCGTTCCTGGCCCAGGCAGCGCTAGAAGCCGGTGAACATCAGGGCGAACGCTGGCAGGACTGCGTTCAGCTGATGACCCTGCATTCGGCCAAGGGGCTCGAGTTTCCGCTGGTTTTCATGGCGGGCATGGAAGAGGGTCTGTTTCCGCACCAGAAATCGATCGAGGAGCCGGGCCGACTGGCCGAAGAACGTCGCCTGTGCTACGTCGGCATGACCCGGGCCATGTCGCAGCTCTACATCAGCCATGCCGAGTCGCGCATGCTCCACGGCCATACCAGCCTGACCCGCCCCTCCCGGTTCCTCAGCGAGATCCCGGATGAGCTGGTCGAGAATCTGCGGCCCGGGTTTCGCGCTGCTCCGGCGCGCTCGGCAGCATCCGGCGGCCCCGACCCGTCGGTCGAGGGATTGCGCCTCGGCTCGACCGTGCGCCACGCCCGCTTCGGCATCGGTACCGTGACCAATCTCGAGGGGCGGGGTGCCAACGCGCGAATCCAGGTCAATTTCGAGTCGGCCGGACCGAAGTGGCTGGTCATGGGCTATGTCGACCTCGAGGTTCTTGCTTGAACGCGTCCGAACTCACCGCCGCCAGGCTTTCAGGTCTGCGCCATCGGTCTGGCGACATCCCGGTTCTGGCCCTGCATGGCTGGCTGGACAACGCCCAGTCCTTCGTGCCGATGTTCGAATATCTGGACGGCATCGATCTTGTCGCTCCTGATCTGCCCGGACACGGCCGCTCAGCGCGGCGGCCGGCCGGCACCCGCTACCACTTCGATGACTACGTCTTCGACGTCGTGGGAGTCGCCGAGGACCTGGGCTGGGCCCAGTTCCATCTGCTCGGCCATTCGCTGGGCGGCGCGGTGTCGACTGCCGTCGCGGCCGCCTGCCCGGACAGGGTGCGCTCCCTCACCCTGATCGAAGGCCTGGGGCCGATCTCGGCGCGTCCCGATGCGACGGCCAGCGGCTGGCGCAAGGCGATCCGCATGAGCCGCGAGCGACCGCGCCGGATCCACGCCAACGCCGAGGCTGCGGCCCGGGCGCGCGCGAGCAACACCGATCTGACCCTGGCCGAAGCCCGACTGCTGGGCCAGCGCGGTCTGATCGAAGACGACGAGGGTGCGCGCTGGTCGCACGATCGGCGACTGACCTGGCCGTCAACGCTGCGCTATACCGAAGCCCAGGTGATCGATCTGATCGCGGCGATCGAGGCACCGTCGCTCAACATCTATTCCGATCCGCCCAGCAACCTCGTTCCCTGGCGTATCCTCGAACGACGCCTGGCCGCACTCAAGCACCGTCAACTGTTTTCCCATCCCGGCGGACACCATCTGCACATGCAGTATCCGGCCGTGATCGGGACCAAGATCAAGGACTTCATTCATGCCTGCGACATCGCATCCTGACTGGCACAAGCGGATCCCGAACAAGGAGCGTCTGATCTTCGCGCTCGATGTCCCTGATGCGGATCGGGCCCGGAAACTGATCGAACAGCTCGGCGACGCCGTGTGTTTCTACAAGCTCGGACTGGAACTGTTCATGAGCGGCAGTTACTTCGATCTGGCCGCCGAGCTCAAGGCAGCCGGAAAGCGCGTCTTCGCCGATCTCAAGCTTTTCGACATCCCGCCGACCGTTGGACGCGCGGTCGCCAGCCTTGCCCGCCACGACGTCGACTTCCTGACCGTGCACGGCAACGATGCGATTCTGCAGGCCGCCGTTGCCGCGCGCGGGAAGACCGAGATTCTGGCGGTGACCGCGCTGACCAGCCTCGACCGCGGTGATCTCGACGATCTCGGCTTCGATTGCGACATCGAGGCCCTGGTGCTCTCGCGCGCCCGCCGCGCCATCGAGCTCGGCTGCGCGGGCGTCATCTCCTCGGGCCTGGAAGCTGCCGCGCTGCGCGCCTCGGTTCCACATTCTCTGACGGTCATCTGCCCCGGAATCCGTCCGGTCGACAACACCAGCGATGATCAGAAGCGCACGCTGTCGGCCTCGGCGGCCTTCGCCGCCGGCGCCGATTACGTGGTCGTCGGCCGACCGATTCGCGATGCCGACGATCCGCGCGAGGCGGCCGAGGGCCTTCAGGCCGAAATCGCGCTGGCCCTGCCTGGCGGCGATTTCTGATGATGACCGGGGATCGACTCGCTACGGCCGGCCCATGGCAGGGCTGCTGCTGAAGGAAAACGCTTCTTTATCAGATGCTTGCAGCATACTCCTGACAAGACTTGCCAAACTACCTGATCTAAGCTACTCTGACCGCTGAAGATGTCACGCGGGTGTCCTCTTCAAGCTCAACAATCAACAATACCGTCGGGAGGCCGAGAGGCCGACCGACACCTTCTACCGGGCGGCCCGAGCAGGGTTTCGCCCGGTTTTTTTTGGCGCCCGAAGCGAATGCTAGAATGTGCGCCCTTTCGCACTCCTGGCTCCCATGCCCCAGCCCGGCCGTTTCAAGTCCTTTCTGCTGAGCTGCCAGGCTGCCTGGCTGGGGCTGTTGCGCTGGCTACTCAATCTCTGGGTGCGCAGCACCGTGCTGCCCGAGGATCTCGCCGAGCTCGGTCTCGATCCCAAACAGCCGGTGTTCTATGCCCTCGACACCTACGCGCTGACCTCACTGCTGATCCTCGACCAGATCTGTATCGACCTGAACTGGCCGCGCCCGGGCCAGGCGCTGCACCTGAGCCGCAATTCACTCCATCGCAGCTACGGCGCCAACAAGCGCTTCCGCGGCCTGTTCATCCGGAGACCGGTCAAGCGCCGCTATCCGAGAATGCTCGGGCAGCTGATCGACGCGGCCGATGCGGTCGATTCGGAGGATGTGCAGATCATTCCGGTCACCGTCCTGATCGGCCGCGCGCCGGAAAACGAGGACAGCATCTTCAAGATCCTGTTTTCGGAAAACTGGAACGCGGGCGGCCGACTGCGGCGGCTGTTCTCGACCCTGATCAACGGTCGCGCCACGATGGTCCAGTTCGGCAAACCGCTCAGCCTCGATACCGCGCTGGCCGAAACCGACGACCGCGAACAGGCGCTGGGTCGCCTCAGCCGGATGCTGCGGGTTCATTTCAAGCGGGTGCGCACAGCCGCGATCGGGCCCGACCGATCTCATCGCCGAACGCTGGTTGAGGCCATCATCAACACCGAGCCGGTCGTACAGGCCATCGAAGCCAAGGCCAGACGCGACAAGATCAGCCGCGACAAGGCCGAGTCGATCGCCCGAGGCTACGCCCTCGAGATTGCCGCCGACTACTCCTACACGATCGTGCGCGTCGCCGACCTGATTCTGACCTGGTTCTGGAATCGAATCTATCGTGGGGTCAAGGTCCAGCATTTCAGTCGTTTTCGCGACGTCGCGCCGGGTCATGAGGTGGTGTACGTCCCCTGCCACCGAAGTCATATCGACTACCTGCTGATGTCCTACCTGCTCTACCACCGGGGCTTCGTCCCGCCGCACATCGCTGCGGGAGTCAACCTGAACATGCCTCTGATCGGGCCGCTGCTCAGGCGGGGAGGCGCTTTCTTCCTGCGCCGCTCGTTCCGCTCCCAGCCGCTCTACGCCGCGGTGTTCAACCAGTACGTGTCCCAGATTCTCAGTCGCGGTGTCGCGCTCGAGTACTTCATCGAGGGCACCCGTTCGCGCACGGGACGCCTGCTGCCGCCGCGCGCGGGAATGCTCTCGATCACCGTCCGCGCCTTCCTGCAATATCGTAACCGGCCCCTGCTGTTCCAGCCGGTCTACATCGGATACGAGCAGCTCGCCGAAGGCAACGCCTACATATCCGAGTTGTCCGGTCGCCAGAAAAAGCCGGAATCGCTTTCCGATTTCAAGAACGTGATCAACATCCTGCGCCGCAACTACGGCGAGGTGACCGTCAGCTTCGGCGAGCCGGTCATGCTCGAGAACCTGCTCGATCGCCATCACACCGGCTGGTCCGAAGAGCATTTCGACAGCGACACCAAACCCGCCTGGCTACCCCCGCTGGTCGATGACCTGGCTGATCGGATCATGGTCAACATCAACCGCGCGGCGCACGTCAACCCGATCAATCTGCTGTCCACGGCACTGCTCGCCAGCCGCAAGCACGCGCTCGACGAAGACGACCTCGAGGCGATGATCGCCCTGCTCAAGCGCCTGGTCGACAAGACCGACCTGAGCGACCGAATCACCCAGACCGAAAAGTCTGCCAAGCAGGTCATTCAGTACGGCCTCGAGCTCGGGATCATCGAACGCCACTCCCATCGCCTCGGCAGCATTATCCGGACCGACGCGACCAGGGCCGTACTGCTGACCTATTTCCGCAACAACACCGCCCACCTGATGGCCATGAACGCCTGGATCGCGTGCTGTTTTCTCAATACCCAGCGCGTGCGCCGCGCGCGCATCCAGGAACTCAGCATGACCGTCTATCCCTTCCTGCGGCGCGAGCTGTTCCTGCCCTGGAAAGAGGATGAACTGCAAGGCGTGATCGACGGCTGCATTGCCGGCCTGATCGACGAAGATCTGCTGCGCGAATCCGGCGCTGACCTGCAGCGTGCGCCGGGCGGCAGCGACAAGGCCTACTACCTGCGTCTGCTCGGCAATACCCTGCTCCAGACCTTCGAGCGCTACTTCATCACCGTGTCGGTGCTGGCCAAGAACGGATCAGGGCGGCTCAACCGCCAGCAGCTCGAACAGCTCTGCATCCTGTGTGCGCAGCGCATTTCCCTCCTCCACGCCTTCGAAGCACCCGAGTTCTACGATCGCATCCTGTTCAAGCAGTTCATCGACTCCCTGACCGACAGCGGCATCCTCGGCCGCGACGACGAAGGCTGCCTGGTATTCGATCGGAACCTGCAGCAATTCGCCCGCGACGCGAAACTGATTCTCGACAAGGAAATCCGCCACACCATCATCCAGACCACGCCCGAAGTACTGGAGCTGGAGGAGTAAGGAAGGAGCGAGGATCAAGGCTCAGGGTGCAAGGAGCAAGGAGCAAGGAGCAAGGAGCAAGGATCAAGGTGGGTGGTTGTTTTCGAGCGGATCTGTCTGAAACCGAAAACCGAAAACCGGAAACCGGAACCCGGAAACCGAGAGAGTTCAAGCGTCCAGATCGGGAATCAACTTCGACTCCCAGTAGGCGATCTGGTCGCGCAATTTCAGTTTGCGTTTTTTCAATCGTCGCAGCTTGAGCTGATCGGTCGCCGGATTTTCCGCCATGTGACCGATCGCATCATCAAGATCACGATGTTCCTGCCGAAGAATCAGCAGCTTCTGGCCAATATCCGACGAGGCAATCGACATCAAGACTATCCGTGGCTCCAGACATCGACCGTTCGACAAGCCGCGCGACGGGCTTTCGAGATTCAAGTCGACAGACCTGAAATATACCACTGAAGGCAAGAACTGGATACGCGCCGGTTGCTCTTGCGAACGATCGAATGAGCAGGGTCGGAGCCGACGCAGAGCTGTGGATCAGGCGCGAGCAACGACCCAGACGTCGACCCGGTCCACTCCGGACCGGAGCAGGACCCGCGCGCATTCATCGAGCGTTGATCCCGTCGTCATCACGTCGTCGACGAGCGCGATGTAGCGCGCCCCGCTCGGTAATCGGTCGATCTCGAAAGCACCACGAACATTACCTCGCCGACGCTCGGCCGGCAGGTCCGATTGAGCGCGGGTCGAGCGCCGTCGCTGAAGCACCTCGAGCCACGGCAGGCCACCGAGATGCGCACCGAGGTCACGCGCCAGCAACGCCGCCTGATTGAATCCCCGCCGCAGGCGGCGTCGCGGATGGAGGGGCACGGGCACCATCAGGTCGGGCCGGGGCGCGGCCATCGATGCGAGCCGTCCGGCAAGGAGCCTGGCCAGAACCCGGCCCGCCGCGAGGTCGCCATGAAACTTGAATCGCTGGATGAGTCGTTCGAGCTGCCCGCGATAGGCATAGCCCGGCCAGGCGGCGGTGAACTTCGGCAGCCGGGTCGTGCAGCGCCCGCACAATTCGACCGTTCGCTCCAGCTCCAGACCGCAGCGGCGGCAGCCCGTGTCCAGCAACTCGAGATCGGCTTCGCAGCCCGCGCATAGATCGATTTCCGGCCGACCGGCCAGGCCGCAGCTCAGACAGACCGGCGGATAGAGCCAGCGGTCAACCTGGAGCAGACGCTTCAGGTTGACAATCGATAGGCTCTGTTCGGATACTAGTCGCTTCACTGGCAAGGAGAAGGGTGCGAGCAAGGCCCTGGTATGGATGACCGATCAACAGCTTAGCACCCGCCACGACTGGACCCGAGACGAGACCGAAGCGCTGTTCGAACTGCCGTTCAGTGACCTGATCTTCCGCGCGCAGCAGATCCATCGCGAGCATTTCGACCCCAACGAAGTCCAGATCTCCACCCTGCTGTCGATCAAGACGGGCCGCTGCCCGGAAGACTGCAAGTATTGTCCGCAGTCGGTGCGCTGGAATACCGGCCTGGCCGACGCCGAACTGATGCCGCTCGAGGAAGTTCGACAGGCCGCCCGAAAGGCGCGGGCCTCGGGCGCCGAGCGCTTCTGCATGGGCGCGGCCTGGCGCCGGCCGAAGGATCGTCAGCTCGATCAGGTGATCGCCCTGCTGGAAGTGGTGCGCGAAGAAGGCCTCGAGACCTGCCTGACCCTTGGCATGCTGACCGGGGAACAGGCGCAGCGCCTGAAACAGGCCGGCCTCGACTACTACAACCACAACCTCGATACCTCGCCGGAGCATTACAAGGAAATCATCAGCACGCGGACCTATGAAGATCGCCTCGAAACCCTTCAGCACGTGCGTTCGGCCGGCATGAAGGTCTGCTGCGGCGGCATCATCGGCATGGGCGAGTCGCGCCGCGACCGGTCGGCATTGCTGGTCGAGCTCGCCAATCTGCCCGAGCATCCACAGTCGGTACCGATCAACCGACTGGTCCAGGTGCCCGGCACACCGCTGGACGGCACCGAGCCGATCGATCCGCTCGACTTCGTCCGCACGATCGCTGTTGCGCGCATCATGCTGCCGACCTCGCGGGTGCGTCTTTCAGCCGGACGGGAAGACATGAGCGACGAGCTGCAGGCTCTGTGTTTCATGGCCGGCGCCAACTCGATCTTCTACGGCGACAAACTGCTGACCACCGGCAATCCCGACACAGCGGCCGACGACGCACTGCTCGCTCGATTGGGCATCAACCGTAACAAGAGCCCATCGCCCGATCCCGTCGCCCAGCCGAAGCATGAAAGCCAGTCTGTCCCGACGCCTGGCTGATCAGGCCCGGTACCGCAGCCGCCATTCAGCCCAGCGCAGCCGCCGAATCGTCGAACCGATCGGGCCCGGCGCGAGTGTCCGCGTTGACGGGATCGACTGCATCAATTTTGCCGGCAACGATTACCTCGGCCTCGCCGCCGACGCCGGACCAGCCATCCGGACGACGGCCGGGTCCGGCGCCTCGCCGCTCATCACCGGCTATCTCCCGATCCACCGGGCGCTCGAGCGCGCGCTGGCCGACTTCACGGGCTTCGAATCCGCGGCGCTGTTTCCGTCCGGCTATCAGGCCAATCTGGCGGTCGGACAGGCTCTCGTGCAGCGCGGACGCAGCGCGCTCGTCGACCGTCTCAATCACGCCAGCCTGAACGACGGGCTGCGCCTGGCCGGCGCCCGCCTCCGCCGCTACCGCCATGCCGATCCGACCGATGCGGCCCGACGCTGCAACGAGCGCGTCGATCTGATCGCGAGCGACGGCGTGTTTTCCATGGACGGCGATCTCGCACCGGTCACCGCACTTGCCCGGCTGGCCGCCGACCGCGACACGCCGCTCTGGCTTGACGATGCCCACGGTTTCGGTGTGCTTGGCCGGAACGGACGCGGGGCGCTGGAACATCTTGGCGTCGCGGTCGAGAACATCGATGTCTTCGTCGCGACCTTCGGCAAGGCGCTGGGCACATCGGGCGCATTCGTCGCCGGGGACCGGGCCCTGATCGAGCATCTCGAGAACGTGGCGCGCCCGCTGATCTACTCGACGTCGCTGTCCCCGCTGTTGAGCGCACAGACCCTCGACAATCTGGCCCGCCTTCGCTCCGAGCGTTGGCGGCGCGACCGCCTGCATGAACACATCGAGCGATTCCGACAGGCCTGTCGTGATGGCGGTGTCGAACTGGCCGATTCCTGCACGCCGATCCAGATCGTGATGGCCGGCGACAACGAGCGGGTGCTGGACTGGGCTCGATGCCTGACCGAAGCCGGGTTTCTGGTCGGCGCGATTCGCCCGCCGACGGTTCCGGCCGGAACGGCGCGCCTGCGCATCACGCTGTCCAGCGCGCATGAACCCCGCGATATCGAACGCCTGGCCGCCGCGCTGGCCCGTTTGAGCGAGCCGGTCGTCAGCCCGTGAGTCTCATCGTCGAATCCAGGCCGGGTCGCTCATCCGGTCGAGCGGGAGCAACGCCGACCCTGTGCCTGATCCACGGCTGGGCCATGCACGGCGGTCTTTTCGACGGGCTCATCGAGCATCTGGCAGACTACGGAGTCCGGCGCATCGACCTGCCGGGCCATGGACTCAACCGCCACCTCCAGTGGCCGAACGACGCGAACGAGCTGATCGACCCGGTGGCCGAAGCGGCCGAGGATACCTGGCTGGCGGGCTGGTCGCTGGGCGGGCTGATCGCAATGCTGGCGTGCCTCGGCCCACGCCGGCGGCCGCGCGGGCTGGCCCTGATCGCATCGAGCCCGTGCTTTACCCGGCGCGATCACTGGCCCCACGGCGTGGACGATCGGCTGGTGGAACAGATGGCCGCTGAAGTGAAGATCGCGCCGGAACGGGTACTCGCACGCTTCCTCGCGCTGGAAGTGCAGGGATCGAGCAGCGCCGCCGCCGATCTGCGCATGCTCAAGGCATCCGCGCTGCGCTACGGACCGCCTGAAGCCGGCGCGCTGGCCGGGGGCCTGGCGCTGCTGCGGCAAACCGACCTGAGCGAGAACCTGGCGGGCCTCGATCTTCCCGTCGTCGTGATCGGCGGCCGCCGCGACCGGCTGATTCCGTGGTCGGCCCTGGAAGCCACCGTCGCGGCCCTGCCCGAAGGCCGACTGGTGGCCATTCCGGGCGCCGCGCACGCGCCTTTTCTTGCCCGTCCCGACGCGGTCGCGGACGCCATCAAGGAGTTGATTCGCAGCTCATGAGCCTGGACCTGAAATCCGTTTCCCGGACCTTCGGCCGCGCCGCCGCGGACTACGATCGGCACGCCGAACTTCAGCGCGAAGTCGGCGAACGCCTGCTCGAACGCCTCGACGGTCTGAATTTCCAGCCCATGAGCATCCTCGACCTGGGCTGCGGCACCGGGACACAGACCCGGGAATTGCGTCACCGTTTCCCGCAGGCGCGCATTCTGGCCATGGACACCGCTGTCGCGATGCTGGGCCAGGCGGCGAAACGGCGCGGCTGGTGGCGCAAGCGATTCGATCTCGCCGCCGGCGACGCCAACGCGCTGCCGCTCGCCGACGCCCGCTTCGACCTGGTCTTCTCGAATCTGATGCTCCAGTGGTGCAACGATGTCTCCGCAGTGCTGGCGAACCTGCGACGGGTGCTCAAGCCCGGTGGCATGCTGCTCCTGTCGAGCTTCGGCCTCGACACCCTGAGGGAACTTCGAGCGGCGTGGGCCAGCGTGGATGCGTACCCGCGTGTCAGCCGCTTTACCGATGTCCAGCGTCTCGGCAGCGCGCTGACGCGCAGCGGCTTTGCCGAACCCGTGCTGGACACCGACTGGATCACGACCACCTATCAGAACCCGCGCGATCTGCTGCGCGAGCTCAAGGGCATCGGCGCGAGCAACGCGGCCAGCGAGCGCTGCCGCGGACTGACCACGCCGAAGCGCCTCGAGGCGATGCTCGAAGCCTATGAATCGTTCCGGCAGCCGGACCGCCTGTACCCCGCGACCTGGGAGGTGCTCTATGCCTCGGCCTGGGCCCCCGATCCCGGCCAGCCGATCCGCACCGACTACGGGGAAGAAGCGAGCATCCCTGTCGCCAGCCTGGGCATCCGCCGCCGATGAGCAACTACTTCATTACCGGCACCGATACCGGCTGCGGCAAGACCACGGTCACCGCCGCGCTCGCGTGCGACCTCGTCGCCCGCGGACGGTCCGTGGCCTGCTTCAAGCCGGTGGCCTCCGGCTGCGAGGCGAGATCGGAGGGATTGCGCAATGACGACGCGCTCAAGCTGCAGGCCGCAGCCGGCATCAGGCTGGACTACGATCAGGTCAACCCGATCGCGCTCGAGCCGGCCATCGCTCCGCACATCGCCGCCGAGCGCGCGGGGATCGCTATCGATATTCCCCGTCTGGCCCGGTCGATACAGGCCGTGCCGGCGGAAATCCGTCTGATCGAAGGCGCCGGCGGCTGGCTGGTGCCGCTCGGCCCCGAGTCGATGACGGCCGATCTCGCGCGAGCGCTCGAGTCCCGGGTCATCCTCGTCGTGGGTGTGCGCCTGGGCTGCATCAACCACGCGCTGCTCAGTGCGCGGGCGATTCGCGCCGACGGATTGCCGCTGCACGGCTGGATCGCCAACATCCTGGACGCTTCGATGCCCGCCCTCGACGAGAATCTGGAGACGCTGCAGCGATTGATGGGACCCAGCCTGGCCCGCTACGATTCAACCCGGGGCTTGAGCGCTCAACCGGCCTTCTGACGATCGGACGGTCGACAGACTCGATCGCGCCCCTGGCTCTTGGCAACGTACAGGCATTCATCGGCCAGGCGCATCAGATCGCTGATCTCGCCCATATCGCCGCGCCAGGCGCACAGGCCCACGCTGATCGTGACCGCGAGCGTGGTGTTGGCATCGATTCTGAATTCCGTCTCAGCCACGGCACTTCGCAATCGCTCGCAGGCCTCGTGAGCCGCATCCTCCGAAGCACCCGGCATGACCACCGCGAACTCCTCCCCCCCGATGCGCGCCAGGGTGTCGGCCGAGCGAACAGCCTTGAGCAGCGCATCGGCCATCTGCTTGAGGACCGCGTCACCGGCGAGGTGGCCGATGCGGTCATTGATTTCCTTGAAACAGTCGATGTCGATGATCGCCAGCGCCAGGCGATAGTCGCTGTCGGCCCGGCACCGGGCGACCTCCTCGGCGAGGAGATTCATCACGTGCCGGCGATTGTAAAGTTTGGTGAGCTCGTCCCTGACCGCGTGATTGCGCATCTCGGCCACGTACCCGACCTCGAGGTTGCCCGCCGCCAGGTACTTCAGGACCGAATTGCCGATTCGCACCTGGTCACCGTCGCTCAGTTCGCACTGATCGATGCGCTGGTCGTTGACGAAGGTCTGGTTGGTGGACCGCAGATCCTCGATCCACATCGCGCCATCGCGGGGAAAGATACGGCAGTGCGAGCGCGATACGCTGCGCGAGGCAATCTGGAAGTCAGCCTCGGATCCGCGCCCTATCACGACCGCCGGCCCGTCCAGATCGACCTTGGCACCGAGGCGCTCGCCGCGGATCACCACCAGGCAGGCCCGGTGATTCTCCTTGAAATCCGATCTGGATGCCGACAGCAGCAGGGTACAGGGATCGGTCTGTTCACCGCTGCGAGAACCTGATGTCATGCCCCGCTTCCGAATTCACCATGATCAAACGCGCTGGTGCCATGAAAGCTCCGGCGCTCTCTGATTCTAACCGATTCCCCGCAAACAGCCACCCAGGGCCCGACAGCGCCACGGGTCTGATTTCCGCCCTTGGCCGACCATGGTATCCTTATCCGCTTTAGTGGGGCCCGTGTGGCCGCCACCCCGTACAAGAGCAAGCGAGCAGATCATGTCGACCAAGCAGGAGCAAGTCGCGGCGCACACCAGAGCCACGGATGACTTCATCAAACTGGCCAACAAGATGGCCAACGAAGACGGCCTCGACATCAAGATGGTGTCCGCCGCGCTGATGGCGGCCTCCGGCGTTTACGCCACTTTCATGTCGGCCGGCAATCAGGGCTTCCTGGCTCCCTCCGGCGTCGACCGCGTGGCCGAGGTCTACAAACGCAACCTGGCCTACATCCAGGAGCGCAAGAAAGAAGAACTCGAAGCCCAGGGCCTCGAACCCAGGCCCATCGCCGAAATCCGGGCTGAAGCCGAACAGAAGAACAGCTGACCCGTCCCGGGCCCTTAGCTCAGTTGGTTAGAGCAGCCGACTCATAATCGGTAGGTCGTAGGTTCAAGTCCTACAGGGCCCACCATTTCATTGATTCTTATCGGTTTCTTGGTGGTGCACGGAACTATGCCACCTGACGATTAACCGGGCATCGGGTTTCGCCCACGCCCTCCGGGCTTTCTGGGCGAGTTTCTTTTGCCAATCGATGCAAAAGAAACCAAAAGATCTGTCGCTGGCGAAGGCACCCGCCTGCGGCGGGTCCCCTGCGCTTCTCGGTCCGAGCGGCGGTCGCTCAACTCACTCCGCTAACGCTCCGCTCAGACACACGCTCCCTTGTCTCCGCCCGGCCCTGCGATGCTCGGTGCCTTCGAGGCTCGAACGTCAAAACCACAGAGACCAAGACCGGTGGTACCGATCGCGCGGGTTGCGGCTCGGCACAGTCTGGTTTTTCCAAGACCGACGCATTCTTTCAGATCCGACGCCGTCGACGCAGCCGAGAAGCACCGGATCAAGCGGATTTGAGGGAGCGTGTGTCTGAGCGGAGCGAGTTGAGCGACCGCCGCTTGATCCGAGCATCGCAGGGGACCCGAAGGGCAAGTCGCCCAGGCCCACCCAGAAGCGCTTTTGGTTACTTTTGGCGCGCTGCGAAAAGTAACCCGCCCAGGTAGCGAAGCGTGGGCGGAATCGCCTTTGGTCAGTTTAAGAGCGCCCTCCCTTGTTGCCCGTGTTCAAACTTGTCGACCAGTCCGTATTGAATTCTCTTCGGAGTTTAATGTAGCCTTAAGCCCGTTGTGACGACCATAGGGGAAGCAATCATGAGACTGATTCTAGGGGTTATGGCTTGGCTTGTGTCCGGTCTGGTGTACGCGCAGATCTCTTGCACGGATCTGGACGGAGCAAACGTATTTTCATCGGAAGGTGCACCAGTTTACCTTGGGTTCTTAGGCACTCCCTTAGCCAGCGACTCCATAAATAATGAGTTTGGAGAATTTGGCAGTGGTTTCAGCCAAAGCTCTGTCCGCAACCAATTCGGGCAGTATGGCAGCGCCACCTCCCCCCTATCCGCCCAAAATCAAGTCGCCATTAATCCCCCAAAGCTCGTTAAGGAAGGCAGATTCCTAGGCTACCTCAGCAACAATGAGTTGTTGGACCAGCCCAGCTTCTCCCTTGCCGAATTGGATTCAGGGTGCCAGTTCAACGCTTCGTCGCCAGTTGCGTTCTTCGGCACTGCGATACCCGGATCTGAACATAGCTCTGAAGCCACCTACAGTGGACTATGGTTCAACCCCGAGCAAGCGGGTCACGGGCTCTCGATCACAGTACACTCCCCCGAACACGTGACGATTTATTGGTACACCTTTGACCCCTTTGGATTTCCAATATGGATCTATGCAGGCGGTGCATTTGAGGGCAGCCGTATACTCGGGAACGCCCTTTACCTCGAAGGCATGGTATTCGGCGACTGGAGTGTGGAGGACCGTGAGATCATGGACTGGGGCTCAATTGAGGTTGAGTTTTTCGACTGCGACACGGCTATGATGAAATGGGACAGCACTCTTCAGTATTCGGGCGGTGAAGCCTTTGGCTCAGGGGAAATACCACTTACACGGCTGGCTTCGACAGAAGGACTCGAATGTTAGCGATCTCGGAAACTTCTGAATGCGCCATCGCCACTCCGCTTTTTGATCGGGCCGCCTGCTTCTCAAGATAGTAAATGGTGATAATCGGTAGCTCCTAGACTCCGGTCCTCCAGGGCGCACCAATCTTGGTGCGCATTCGAATCCGCCGCCGGCCGTCCACTAGCGTCCGTCACCATTGCCCAGCTGGATGCCGAGCCGTGGCAGCAGATATCTGTGCAGCACCACGATCAAACCGGCAGCCGCGAAAGCCACCAGAAAAACGCCCAGTGCGGGGCCGACGTCACTCATTATGTCCGGCTCGACAATCAACACGACGGCCAGGGCAATCATGACCGTGCCCCCGACCAGCTTGAGCACCCGGGCCTGGCGCTCCTCGAATCGATCGATCCGGAGTTTGACTGCGGCCAGACCGAACACCACCAGCTCATCCAGCAGATAGATCGCCAGATACACGGCAAGCAAGCCGGCGAAAGCCACCGGATTGACATCATGAGCGCTGAGCAGGCCGCTCCAGATGACCGGAAATCCGGCCGTGCACGGCAGCTCGATCAGGGCAATGCCCAGCGCCATGACGAGCGTCGCTCCGGCCAGGGCGGCGGGCGATCGACCGCCGGCGATCAGCTCACGAAACCGGCGAAAGATTCCGGGCTTGTGCCTGTCATCGATCGTGAACGAAAAGCCGCGCCTGAACCAGAAATAGTCCTTGATATTGACCAGCCCGAAGGTCAGTGCGAACAATGCCACGACCCAGTACATCCATGGAAGGTATTCGGCGTAGACCAGCACGTTGAACACGCCCACCATGAACAGGCCATAGACGGTCGCTGTCGTGACCAGGAAGACCGAGCCGACGAGCAGCACACGCCGGCGTGAGCCCGAATGAATGACCAGCGCGATCAGCATGGTCAGCAGCCAGAGCGAGCACGGGTTGAAGCCATCGACGAAAGCGATGATCGCCGTACTCACCACGAGCGGCTGAATGCCGAGATCGATATCACCGACCCACGGCAATCGGATCATGCGATCGCCAGGCGCGGAAAGCGGCAACCGGGCAACCGAGCGTTGTTCGGCCAGCGCCCGCGCATCGGGACACTCTGCGGACAGGCAATCGTCGATTCGAGCCGCGATTTCCTGTCGGATACGGGCACTGTCCCCGATCCAGACCGAATCCGCAATGAAGACCATCGGTATCGAGCCGGGGTCGATATCGAACGCCTCTGCCATCGACCGCAGCAGGTCATGATGTTCGCTGGTTTCGAGGACTTCGAAATAGCGAACCCCGAAACGCTCATGCTGCTCGTCGAGCGCGTCGAGGAAGGTGCGCTGAGCGTTGCAATGAGGACAGGTCGCGCTCTTGAAGACGTAGGCGGTCAGGCCACTGGCGACATCGTCTGCAGCCGGCACTCCCGCGCGCCGCTCGGCGTCTGCGACCGGCGCGCCGGTCGCACTGGCCGAGAGAGATGAAACCAGCAGACCCGCGAGGACCAGCATCGTTTTCAGCGACAATCGCTCATTCACTGTCGAGACTCACTCGCGTTGCTTCCCGGAGAGGAATCGGTCTGGTCGAAGGGCCTGGTCATCTCTCTCGAGGGCCGCCTTGAGCATTTTTCACCGCAGCTTGGCCGAATGAATTGAAGAGCATCAAAGCACGGGAGCGAAGCGGGCCGCCCCGAGACTCGAATTCGGCGCGCGCGAAAACGGGTCGAAAAAGCCCGGCGGCGGTCGTTTCCTTCGACGACCTCGCGCCTGCCGGCAAAAAAAGAGGAAAAAAGCCCGATTCCTTTGGCTTTTTCCGTGGTTTTTGTGTATAAAGCACGCGCCGAAACGCTTTTGTTCCCACGGTGCCACCGGGCGGTGAGCGCCGCTCTTTGCGTTTTCTGGATTCGCGCGGGGCGAGTGACCCGCGATGTCGCCATCGGCAGGGCGATATCTGGCTGCCTTGAAGCAGCGTGCCAAGACCTATCCCTAGAACCTATCGTTTGGACGAATCGAATCATGAGTGATCTATCTCACTACCGAAATATCGGCATTTTCGCGCACGTTGACGCGGGCAAGACCACTTCAACCGAACGCATTCTGAAGCTGACCGGCAAGATCCACAAGACCGGCGAGGTGCACGACGGCGCTGCAACCACGGATTTCATGGCACAGGAACAGGAGCGTGGCATCACGATTCAGTCCGCAGCGACGACCTGCTTCTGGAAAGACCACCGCCTGAACATCATCGACACCCCCGGGCACGTCGACTTCACCGTCGAGGTCTACCGCTCACTGAAGGTGCTCGATGGCGGCATCGGGGTGTTCTGCGGCTCCGGCGGCGTTGAGCCCCAGTCCGAAACCAACTGGCGCTACGCCAATGATTCCGAAGTGTCGCGGATCATTTTCGTCAACAAGCTCGACCGGGTCGGAGCCGACTTCTACCGCGTGGTCGAACAGGTCAAGAATGTCCTGGGCGCCAAGCCCCTCGTGATGGTGCTGCCGATCGGCACCGAGAACGAGTTCAAGGGCGTGGTCGATCTGCTCACCCGCAAGGCCTGGGTCTGGGACGACTCGGGTCTGCCGGAGAACTACGAGATCCAGGAGGTCCCGGCCGACATGGCCGACAAGGTCGAGAAGTATCGCCAGGAACTCATCGAGACCGCGGTCGAGATGGACGACGATGTGATGATGGCCTACATGGATGGCGAGGAGCCGGCCCTGGAAGACATCAAGCGCTGCATCCGCGAAGGAACCCGCACCCTGCAGTTCTTCCCGACCTACTGCGGTTCGGCCTTCAAGAACAAGGGCGTGCAGCTGATTCTGGATGCGGTCGTGGACTATCTGCCGAGCCCCACCGAGGTGGAGCCGCAGGACCTGACCGACGAGGAAGGCAACCCCACGGGCAAGCAGGCGCTGGTTTCCGTCGACGAGCCGTTCCGCGCTCTGGCGTTCAAGATCATGGACGACCGCTTCGGCGCGCTGACCTTCATTCGCGTCTATTCCGGCAAGATCAAGAAGGGCGACACCATCCTGAACTCGGCGACCGGCAAGACCGAGCGCGTCGGCCGCATGGTGGAAATGCACGCCAACGACCGCAGCGAAATCAACAGCGCCCAGGCCGGAGATATCTTCGCCTGTATCGGCATGAAGAACGTGCAGACCGGCCACACCCTGTGTGATCCGAATCACCCCTGCACGCTGGAGGCCATGGTCTTCCCGGATCCCGTGATCTCGATTGCCGTGGCACCGAAGGACAAGGCCGGTACCGAAAAGATGGGCGTGGCGATCGGCAAGATGATCGCCGAAGATCCGTCCTTCCGGGTCGAGACCGATCAGGATTCCGGCGAAACCATCCTCAAGGGCATGGGCGAGCTGCACCTCGACATCAAGGTCGACATCCTCAAGCGAACCTACGGCGTGGAACTCGAAGTCGGTGAGCCGCAGGTCGCCTATCGCGAAACGATCACCCAGCCGGTGGAAGACAGCTATACCCACAAGAAGCAGTCCGGTGGTTCGGGTCAGTTCGGCAAGATCGATTACCGCATCCGGCCCGGCGAACCCGGCTCCGGGTTCAAGTTCGAGTCCACTGTCGTGGGCGGCAACGTACCGAAGGAGTTCTTTCCGGCGATCGAGAAAGGCTTCGCCGGCATGATGGATCAGGGGCCACTGGCCGGTTTCCCCATGCTCGATGTGGAAGTCGAGCTCTTCGACGGCGGTTACCACGCGGTCGACTCCTCGGCGGTGGCGTTCGAACTGGCCGCCCGGGGCGCGTTTCGACAGTCGATGATCAAGGCCGGTCCGCAGCTGATCGAGCCGTTCATGAAGGTGGACGTGTACACCCCCGAAGACAACGTCGGCGACGTGATCGGTGACCTGAACCGCCGCCGCGCGATGATCAAGGATCAGGAACCGACGCCAACCGGGATCCGCATCAAGGCCGAGGCACCGCTGGCCGAGATGTTCGGCTACATCGGCCACCTGCGCACCATCACCTCGGGGCGCGGTCAGTTCTCCATGGAGTTCTCGCACTATCTCCCGTGCCCGCAGCAGATCGCCGAAAAGGTGATCCAGGCCGAAAAGGAGCGCCGGGCGGCGAAGGCCAGTTAAGGAATCCATGAATGACTCTGGCCGGGCGGCGAGATCCGCCCGGCCTTTTCGAGGCTTGCCGAGGCGCTATCATTGGCGCCAATGAACCATCCGGTTGAACATCATCCCGAGGGCGCTGATTCCGAATCACCCCTCGTGCTGGTTTTCGGCGCTAGCGGCTACGTCGGCACCTGGCTGATTCCGAGATTGCTCGACGAGCCCGTTCGCATCCGCGCCGTGGCCCGCAACGAGCGCGTGCTCAGGGCGCGCAATTGGGACGGGGTCGAACTGGGCGAGGCCGATGCCCTGAAGCCCGACTCGCTGCCTGCCGTTTTCGAAGGGGTGGACACCGCCTACTACCTGGTCCACTCGATGTCCGCCGGTCCCGGATTCGGCGATCTGGATCTTCAGGCAGCCGGTCACTTTGCCGAGGCGGCCGAGGCGGCCAGTCTGCGTCGCATCGTGTATCTCGGCGGACTGGTGCCGGAGGGCGCGGACAGCGAACACATCCGTTCGCGCGCCGAAACCGGGGATCGGCTGCGGCAGGGACGCGTGCCGGTCACGGAACTTCGGGCCGGCATCATCATCGGACCGGGCTCGGCCGCCTTCGAAGTCATGCGCGATCTGGTCCTGCACCTGCCCGTCATGACGACCCCACGCTGGGTGCGCGCCAAATCGCCGCCGATCGCCCTCGACAATCTGCTGGAATACCTCGTGCGGCTGGCATTCCTCGACAAGGCCGCCGGGCGCATTCTCGACATCGGCGGACCGGAGCAGGTGACGTATGAAACGATGATGCGAACGCTCGCCGATGCCGCGGACAAACGCCGGCCGTTGATCATTTCGGTGCCGGTATTGACGCCGAGCCTGTCGGCCTACTGGCTCGGCCTCGTGACCGCGGTGCCGACGCCCGTCGCGAGAGCCTTGATCGGCGGCCTGAAGCACGACTTCGAAGCCAAGGATGCCGAAGCCAGAGCCCTCGTGCCGCAGCACCTCCTGAGCGTGCGCGAGGCGATCGATGCCGCGTTCGCGGCCGAGCGCGAGCACCGGGTCGTCGCGCGCTGGAGCGAGGGCGCGTTCCCGCTGCGCGACTACTCGCATGACATCGCCTACTACGCCAAGCGCGCCAGCGGAGAGGCCTACAGTACGGCCAGGCCGGCAGCGGTCTGGGCACAACTGGCCGCCATTGGCGGCGAAAACCGCTACTACTTCGCCAACTGGCTCTGGACGATCCGCGAATTCATGGACTGGTGCGTGGGCGGCCCCGGTCTGTCGCACGGGCGCAGGGACTCCGAAACGCTGCGTCTCGGCGATACCGTGGACAGCTGGACCGTGCTCGGTGCCGATTCGCCCAAACGCCTGACCCTCAAGATGGGAATGAAAGCGCCGGGCTCGGGCATCCTCGAGTTCGAAATCCGCCCCGAGGGCAGCGGCTGTCGCATCCGCGCAACCGCCTACTGGCACCCGAAGGGCGCGTGGGGTCTGGCCTACTGGTATGCGCTGGTGCCGGCCCACCTGTTCCTGTTCCGCGGCTGGACCCGGGCCATCGCGAAACGCGCCGAGGCGGCCGAACGGTCGGCACGGCCCGACCGGGGTTGATCCGCAGCGCTCGGGTCGCTTTTGCCAGTTCCGGTTTCTTCCGCAACCGGAACGCGAAAGCGGTCGGGATCAGGGCGATCAGCAGGCCGATGGCCAATCCGAATTCGTCAGTCCTGTTCAGGATCTCCCAGCGCCTCGGCGCAGATTCGGCGCACGTCGTGTTTCTGACCGAGCGCTTCGAGGCTCAGATACAGCGTGATCAGATAGAAGCCGATGAACACGAAGTCGCTGTGCAGGCGGTAGTCGTGCGCGAGAAAGAAATCGAACAGGCGATCGAAGGACGCCTTGAACGTATCGATGGAAAATCGCTGCGCGCCGCTCTCCATGCCGAAATGGCGATGGAGCAAGGCGATCAGCTCGTCCTCCGCAGACGGGCTCAGGCCCGGCCGCAGCATACCCATCCGGGTCAGGGCGCTTCTCAGGGCGGGTTCGTCGTCGGAATAGAAAGAGCGGTAGAGATCGAGGATGCCGGTGCGAAACTCCGGGCGCAGTTCAAGCCACAGGCCGTTGGGCAGAAAATGAAGCCTGCGATCCGACCAGACGAAGCGGCCGGGCCTGAGGTCGAGAAACACCCCTTCTTCAACCAGCCACTGGCGGAAATACAGGTGCAGAATCCGATCGCCGGCGCTGCGCTTGCGCGCCGCACGATCGAGACCCTCGAGGCTCAGGGCACCGGGGCCGGCGGGCCGCAGCGTGACCTTGTCGACCCAGGCCTGCGTCAGGTCGCTCTGCTTCTGCACCCCGGCGCCGGTGACCAGTCGCCAGCTCAGCTGCCTGAGCGAGGCCAGCATCGGCCGCCATTCGACCGCATCCCACCCGCGGGACGGCACAAACCGCGCCAGCTGGCGCAATTCCTCGGGAAGAAAACCGGGCAGTTTCATGGCAACCGCCCGGAGAGCAATGGCCGTCGGTTCGCGAATGATCGCTCCAAGGCCTTGCGGCTCAGTGCACGCTTCGCTTGTAACGCCCGGCGATGAAGGTGTCGAAGAACTGTCCCAGCGCGGGATGCTGGACCTGCTCGGTGCTGGCGTCGTCCTCGAGGTGTTGCTCGGCGACATAGGTCATGTGTTCGGTACCGTGCACCAGAACGTGATACCAGGGGCGATCCTTCTGTGGACGACTCACTGCAACCTGCTCGTACCATTCCTCGCTTCCCGAGAATTCCGCATCGACGTCGACGATCACGCCACGATAATCGTATTTCAGATGATGGATCAGCTGCCCGGGGCTGAATTTCGGATCACTCATGGTCGGACCTCCTGACCGGTGGTTTGTGGATAACTCTGCCTTGAAGATGGTTACCGTCAACCTACCGCACAAGGGTAACGCGGTCGTCAATCCCGCAGTCGGTTGGTCCCGTTCCGTCGGGGCTCGAAGGGCGTATCATTAAGGGGCACAAGCGCAACACGGAGCCCGCGAAATGAAACGACTTGCAAGCCTCATCGTCCTCGCTGGTCTGGCAGCCCCCGCCGTCGCCGCCGACGCACCCGAGGCCCTTCTCGAGCAGGCGCGCTGTGGTATCTGCCATCAGATCGACAGCCCGATGCTCGGGCCTTCCTACAACGCCATCGCCGAGCGCTACCGCGACCAGGACGGCGCTGCGGAGGAGATCTTCACCAGGATGCGCGAAGGCAGTCAGGGAATCTGGGGCAAGGCCCCGATGCCGCCGGTCGCCGAATCCACGCTGACCGACGATCAGATGCAGACCGTTATCGACTGGATTCTCAGCCGCTGACAGTCAGCTCGGGCCGGAATCCGAACCCGAGGTTCAGCGGTCCGGATCGACCACTTCGAAGCGATCCTTGAACATCTCGTAGCCCCGATGATCAGATCGTCGGTGCCGTCATCGTTGATATCACCGGCGCGCGCTACCGCGCGGCCGGGGTCAAGGACACAGCGCCCCCAGGGTCAGGGCAATGGCCGCGCACAAGCGCTTGCGCCGGGCAATGGCGGATCGTGACATAACAGGGCACTCGGTTGGCAGGACGTCCGGTAGGGAAGCCGACCCCGGGAAAGGCTACACCCGCCGGTCCAGGAACAGCCGGCCAGGCGCTGTCATCGATGACTGGACCCTACTGCAATCCGGGGGCCAGGTTCCAGGTCGATCTTGCCAACGGCCTCAGCCGCTGGCAGCGAACTCCGGTCGGGATCGCGCGGCACCGACCGCGCCGGTCTCGATCGCGATGCTGGCCTTCGCGAGCAGGGTAAAAACCAGGGCACCGAACGCCCAGATGCCCGCCGACAGCACCAGTTCGACCGCCGTCGGGCTGTATTCGAAAACTTCGCCGAGCGGCGTGGGGATGAAGCCCGGAACCACGAAGCCCATGCCCTTTTCGATCCAGATACCGAAGAACGCGAGCACGCAGGCGATATTGAGCAAATGCCGCTGACGCCGCAGCGGGTGGATGGTCAGGATCACCACCGCGACCGCATTCATCGCCAGCGCCGTCCAGACCCAGGGCACCAGGCTGTTCATGCCTTCGAGCCCGAAGTACAGGTAGCGCACCGAGGCGGCGTGGGCGGTTTCGTTGTAGAAGTCGGTGAACAGCTCGACGCCGACGAAGAACAGGCTGATCTGCAGCGCCACGGTCATGATCAGCGCCAGGGTATCGATCACCGAGGACGGCACCGGATAGCTCGTGAACCGACGGATCAACTGCAGGACGATGATGATCAGCGCCGGCCCCGACACGAATGCGGTGGCGATGAAGCGCGGCCCGAGCAGGGCGACGTGCCAGAACGGTCGGGCGGTGTTGGCCGAGAACAGGAAGGCCGTGACCGTATGAATCGAGATCGCCCAGAAGATCGCCAGCACGACGAACGGGAAATACGCAGCGAAGTTCGGCTCCCGTCCCCGGTAGTGGCAGAAATGGACGTAGAACGGAATCGCCAGGTTCAGGGCCAGATAGCCGGACAGCACGATGACGTCCCAGGCAAGCATCGACTGCGGGAAATTGAGGCTTCCGATCATCGGCAGCATGTGCAGCATACGATCCGGTCGGCCCAGATCGACGACCACGAACAACATCGCCGACAGCACCGCCGCGACGGCCAGGCCCTCGCCGATCAGCACGACTGACTTGATGTCCTTGCGGTGGAAGATGTAGGCCGGAATGACGAGCAGCACGGCGGCCGCGGCGATGCCGACCAGGAACGCGAAGTTGGCGATGTAGAAGCCCCAGGACACCTGATCGCTCATGCCGGTCACGATCATCCCGCCGTTGAGCTGGACGCCGTAGGCCAGCGCGCCCGCGACGATGAAGACGCCGAGCGTGGCCAGCCACAGCCAGTAGCCGCGGCTGCCGCGTAACATCGAGCCGAGACCGTCGCGAATGAATGCCAGCATCGTGCTCACTTCAACACCCTAATCCGTGAAGTACCAGAACTTCGGTTCCGTGCCGAGATCCTCCTTCAGCCGGAAAACCTGCTTTGTTGCCAGCACGCGGCGAATCTCGCTGTTCGGGTCGAGCAGATTGCCGAAGATCCGCGCGCCGGTCGGGCAGGCTTCCTGGCAGGCCGGTTGCCGGCCCTCGCGCGTGCGCTGGAGGCAGAAATGACATTTCTCGACAACGCCGCGAGGGCGCGGCCGGTTGCCCAGGTAGTGGGTGTCGGGATTGATCTCTTCGGCCGGAATCTCGGGCTCGCGCCAGTTGAAGTGCCGGGCCCAGTAAGGGCAGGCGGTCATGCAGTAGCGGCAGCCGATGCACCAGTCGTAGTCGATCACGGTCACGCCGTCCGGCTCCATCCAGGTCGCGTTGACCGGACAGGCCTTGACGCAGGGCGGGTCGTCGCACTGCATGCACTGGACCGGCAGATAGTACTTGCCTTCGACCGGCACCGTTTCCGGATCGTAGTAATGCTCGGAACGCTCGAGATCGCGACTGCCCGAGTCCATCTCGAGCACGCGGATGTACTGCATCTGCGAGCCCCGGTCCTGGTTGTTCTCGCGCACGCAGGCCGACACGCAGTCGCGATAGCCCTTGCACTTGCTGATGTTGAGCGCGTAGCCGAACACCACGTTGGGCTGCGGTTTGACGTCCTTGCAGGTGATATCGACCCCGAAACGACGCTGGGCACGGCGCTCGATGCGTCCGATCGCATCGGCGATTTCATCGGCGCTCATGCGCTGATAGTGATCCTGGAAGAACGACCCCATGGCGTCCATCAAAGTGCTGCCACCCCAGGCCGGACGCGCAGCGGCAGCGGTCAGGCCCGCGCCCGCGGTGCCGAGAAAGCGGCGGCGACCGGTGTCGACTTCCTTATCCGGCTGGATCTTCTTCATTTTCGGTCTCCTGCTCGCCGAGCTCCGGCTCGGCTGCGTCATGGCCGAACCAGGGATAGAGGGGCTGGTGGTGATTGTTGTGATGATTGTCGCGATGATTGTCACGATAATCGCCATGCGGCATCGGCTCCAGGCCCGCCCGCACGGGGGGCGGCGGTTCCGGCGCGCGCGGCCTCAAGCCGGGATCATGCGGATCGTGGCAATGCGCGCAGCTGTAGATTTCGCGCGGACCCTGCCAACGCCCGACCCGCTTGCCGTGCACGCCAAAGGCCCAGTCCTGATGCACGTCGGCGTGACACTGGGAACAGACCCGATCCGCCTCGTCGAAGCTCAGGCGCTCACCGGCCAGAGTCGCCAGTTGATCGCGCGATTCGGGCGCGTGACAGTCGAGACACCACATCCGACCGTCGCCATGGTCGAGCGCGATCTGATGCGGCGCCATCAGCTCGCGCCGCTCCGGATTCGCGGGCATCTCGGCATGACACATCGAGCAGGGGTAGAAGCTGAGCTCGTCGATGCGGCCCAGCACCGAGATATCGGGCGCACCGGGATAGCCGGTGAAAGCTTGACTCGGCTCCCCGCTCGGCGGCTTGTCCTGCGGATGAGACCGGAGCGGACGGTGCCCGTTCTCCGGCGCCGGTAAAGCCGCCACCTCGGCTTCAGGCGGATCGGCAACGGCGACGGCGACGAGCACAAGAACAGCCGCCGCAAGGGCGGCCAGCCCAAGCGCGATGAATCGACTCTGTCGCTGCGATGCGTTCAAGAGAACCGGCCCGGTGTGATGGAAGTGCTCAGCGAACAGTTGCAGCCTAACGCTTTGGCCGACGATCTTCTTGATCCAAATCAAAAACGGACTGCAGGCTCGGATCAGCTGATTTATCGTAGGAATCACCGAACCCCCCGGAACCGCTCATGTCCGCCGCATTCGACCGCCGATTCCTGTTCGTCACCGGCAAGGGCGGTGTCGGCAAGAGCCTCGTCAGCGCCGCCCTGGCGGCACGATCGTCGCGCCGTGGCGAGCGCACCCTGTGGGTGGAAATGACCGAATCACTACGCGGCGGACTGCTGTTTCCCGGGTTCGACCCGCGCTATGAGCTGACCCGGGTCAACGACTCATTGTGGGGCATGAACCTCCGCCTGCAGCCGGCCATAGAGGAATATCTGGCCGTGGCTTTCAGGGTTCCGCTGATCACGCGACTGATCGCCCGCAACACCCTGTTCCAGGTCCTCACCGGTGCGCTGCCCGGCCTCGACTCGCTGATTCCGCTGGGCAAGCTCTGGTATGAGCTGCGCCGCCGCCGCGGGCAAAGACCCTATTGGGACCGGATCGTTCTCGACGCCCCGGCGACCGGTCATGCGCTGGCCATGCTGCGCTTCCCGCAAACGGCGCTGGACATCGTGCCGAGCGGCAACGTCGCCGATCGCACACGCGATATCGACGCCATCCTGCGCGACCGGAGCCTGACCGCGCTGATCGCGGTGACCACGCTCGATGAATTGCCGGTCGACGAGACCTGCGAACTGCTCGGCCGGGTCCACGACGAAACGCCCTATCGTTTCGAAATGATGGTCTGCAACCAGGTCCTGCCGGACATCGGGGGAAACGAGACCGACCGCTACCAGCGCTGGCTGGCCGGCGGGGCGGATACCGAACTCGACCCACTCGCAGCCGCTGACGAGCCCGCGCGCGATCGCTTGCGCGCCCTGGACGACCGCCGGAAGCAGCAGCAGTCACGATGCATCAGGCTCGAAGACTGCGGCGTGCCGTTGATCGAGACACCCTGGTTGCCGTTGCCCGGAGAGCCCGAACGCCTGGCCGCGATGATCGAGGCGCTGGAAAGCCGATGATCGAAACCAGCATCGCGGAGCACCGCGTCCTCATCGTCGGCGGCAGCGGCGGCGTCGGCAAGACCAGCGTCAGCGCCGCGCTCGGTCTGACGGCGGCCCGCGCCGGTCACCGGACCCTGGTCCTGACCATCGATCCGGCTCGCCGCCTGGCCGCGGCGCTGGGCATCGACGGCATCGGCCCGGAAGCGGAGGACGTGACTCCGCGACTGCGCGAAGCCGGCTATCCGGTCAGCGGCGAGCTGCATGCGATGATGCTCGACGTCCGGCGAACGCTCGACCGCGCCGTCGGGCGCCACGCCCCGACGCCCGAGCGGCGCGAGCATATACTCGCCAATCGCCTCTACCAGAACATCGCCGGAAAACTGTCGGGCAGCCAGGAGTATGCGGCCATGCAGCAGCTCGCCGAGATCGCCGCAAGCGGTGATTACGACCGCATCATCCTCGACACGCCGCCCACGACCCAGGCGCTGGACTTCCTGACCGCGCCGGAGCGGCTTCAGGCCTTCTTCGATTCCAACCTGATCCGGATTTTCCTGGGCTTCGGCAGCCGGGCCGGACGGGGCTTCTTCAGCATGACCGACGTCCTGTTCCGGGCGCTCGAGCGTCTGACCGGGGCCCAGGTCATCCGCGATATCGGCGAGTTCTTCGAAGTCGCGGAATCGATCCTCGAGCCGTTCAACCGGCAGGCTGCGCGGGCCCGCGACCTGCTGCGCGATCGAACCACGGCCTTCGTGATCGTGACCGGCCCGGACCCGCAGCAACTCACCGACGCCAAGCGCTTCTGGAAAGCCCTCGCTCCAATGGGCATCGCGGTCGCTCATTTCGTGGTCAACCGGTGGCTCCCGGCACTGCACAAGCCCGAGGACCGACCGCGCCAGGAGGCGACTCGTGGCGCACTCGCCCTACGGGTCACCCACTGGGATACCGCGCTCGAAGACCTCGCGCGCCGTCAGAATCAAGCCATCGCAGCGCTGAAGGACGCCGGCGCACCGGGTCTGATCCGACTACCGGAACTGCCCGGCACGATCCATTCCCTGGACGGCCTGTGCGAAATGAGCGATCGTCTCTCATCGAACGCCGAGCCGAGCGCCTGAGTCTGCAAGACATCGCCGCCAGCGGCCATTCGCCGTTTCACAGTCGCGTATTCCCGGCCTGCGTATACTCGGCGAATGCCTGCTTCTTCCCTGATCCGCGTCCCAACGCTGCCCCCGCGCGGCCTCGAACAGGCGCGTACGGGGTCTGTGGATGAACTGGCCGCTTTCATCGATCGGCATCCGCGCCTGCTGCTGCTGACCGGCGCGGGACTGAGCACGCGCTCGGGCATTCCGGCCTACCGCAACGCGCAGGGCCAGTGGCTGCGGCGCGACCCGATCCTCTATCAGCAGTTCATCGGCGACCCGACCGCCCGACGACGCTACTGGGCGCGCAGCTTTTTCGGCTGGTCGGTGATGGATCGGGCCGAACCCAACGCCGCCCACCACGCCCTTTCCCGCTTCGAACAGCGCGGCCGGGTCAGCGCTCTGGTCACCCAGAACGTCGACGGCTTGCATCGAGCGGCCGGATCGCAGGCGCTTGTCGAGCTGCACGGCGCGCTGGATCGGGTCGCCTGCCTCGACTGCGGTCACGCGATCGGCCGCGATGAACTTCAGCGGCTCCTGGAAAAGGCCAACCCCGACTGGCGGCCCGAGGTGCTCGGCTACCGTCCCGACGGGGACGCCGAGCTGGACAACAGCGCGTACCCCGGATTTCGCATCGTCGACTGTCCGGCCTGCGGCGGACGCCTCAAACCGGATGTGGTGTTCTTCGGCGAATCGGTCCCCGCCGAACGCGTCAGGCAGATCGAGAAAGGCCTCGACGAATGCGACGGCGTGCTGGTGATCGGTTCATCGCTGGTCGTGATGTCGGGCTTCCGCATCGTGCGCCAGGCCGTGAGGCAGGCCCTGCCGGTGGTCGCGATCAACAACGGTCGCACGCGCGCCGATGCGCTGCTCGACTTCAAGATCGGTGGCGACTGCGTCGAGGTGCTGGATCGCATTCTGGGATAATCCGTGGATGTTTCGCCCCGCGTTGATTCAAGCCGCGCTGACCTGGTTCGTTCTGACCTCGGCCGGCGGCGTCCGGGCTGCCCAACTGCAGGCGATCGACGCACCCACCGGACCCGACAGTCTCGCGCCTCGATGGACGTCGATCGACGGCGAGCGGGCGGTGCTGAGCTGGCTGGAGAAAGTTGAAGCGGGCCATCGCTTCATGCTCGCTGAATTCGATGGCCGGGCCTTCGGGCCGGCCCGATCGATCAGCGCGGGCGATCGCTTCTTTGCCAACTGGGCTGACACGCCCGGCGTCCGGGTCGGCGCGGACGGGACCTGGCTCGCACACTGGCTGGTCCGCTCCGGTCTTGGCACCTACGCCTACGATGTGGTTATGGCGCTGAGCCCGGACAGGGGAATCACCTGGTCGGAACCATTCCTGCCGCATGATGACGGGACGCTGACCGAGCACGGCTTCGTCAGTACCTTTCCCGATCCGCGCAATCAATCAGGCATCGGTGCGGTCTGGCTGGACGGGCGCGAAACCGAGCCGGCTGCCGAGGACCGGCATCATGGCCATGGCGACCATCATCACCACGGCAGCGGATCGATGACGCTGCGCAGCGCGACTATCCGGGCCGATGGTCGGATCGACGGTGCCACGCTGCTCGACGATCGCGTCTGCGACTGCTGCCCGACCGACGCCGCCGCCACCGACGATGGCGCAATCGTTGTCTATCGAGACCGCAGCGACGATGAGATTCGCGACATCTCGCTGGTTCGGCTCGACGGGTCAGGCTGGTCGGAACCGATCGCGGTCCATCCGGACGGCTGGCGGACGAGCGCCTGTCCGGTCAACGGACCGGCGCTGCTGGTCCGCGACGAGATCGTGATCGTGGCGTGGTTCACGATGGCCGCTGACCATCCGCGCGTCCATCTGGCCCGCTCGGGCGACGGCGGCCGCAGTTTCGAAGCGCCGGTAGTGCTCGATTCCGGAACGGCGCTCGGCCGCGTCGACCTGGCCTGGAGCGGCAATCAGGCGGTGCTGAGCTGGCTGGACGAAAGAGAATCCCGGGCGATGCTGCGAGTCGCGCGTTTCGACCTGGCCGGCCGGCTGCTCGAGGAACACGATCTGATGCCCCTGGCCGCAGGACGGATCAGTGGCGTGCCTCGTATCCTGGGCCTCGACGACGCCAGGGTACTGATTGCCTGGACCGAAAGCAGCGCCGAATCTGGACGCCGACGCGTCCAGACCGGCTTCCTGGCCCCGCCCTGACCAGTACGAAAGGCACGAACGGACCGATCATCCGCCGCTCGCTGGACGGCAGCACGCGTCACACCTCGAAGCCGCCGATGTCGCGCGTTCGCGGCACGATGACCTGTTCGGCCGACGCCGGACAATCAGCCGGAATCAGGTTCCGGGCGTTGGGGCAGTTGAAAAAGCTCACGTTGTTTCATCCTGGGAAATGAACCGGCAATCTAGTTTGCCATGCGGAACGATCAAGACCCGACCGGAAGGTATCATCGACCTTGCATCAAGCAGGAGTCACTGAATGGCGCACGACCCGAGAAAAACAGAATGACTCGATCCACCGGACAGCCGGCGAAGAGCCTGATCGCCCTCGTGGCGGTGCTCGCCATCGCGGCGATCGCGTTCGCGCTGACGCTGCTCTGGCAGGCCGAAAGCGGCGTGCAGACCGAACGCGCCTGGCTGGGGCCGACGCCGGTGACGGTCTATCGTCCGTCCGCCGACCGTTCCACCGATTTGCCCACGGGCGGCAAGGGCGCGAGCCGCGAGGGTCTGCCGGTCGTCGTGATCGCCCACGGCTTCGCCGGATCACAGCAGTTGATGCAGGCCTATGCGTTCACCCTCGCCCGCAACGGGTACCTCGCGGTGACCTTCGACTTCTACGGCCACGGCCGCAATCTGCAGCCGCTGGCCGGGGACGTGACCGACGTCGAAGGCGCGACCCGCTTCCTGCTCGAGCAGACCGATGCGGTCGTCGACTACGCCGTGGCGCTGCCGGGCGCCGGAACAGGGCTCGCGCTGCTCGGCCATTCGATGGCTTCCGACATCATCGTCCGCCACGCCGGTTCCGACCCGCGCGTCGACGCAACGGTCGCGATCTCGCTGTTTTCCCCGGCCGTTACCGAAAGCTCACCCGAGAACTTCCTGGTCATCGTCGGCAACCTCGAGGGATTCCTCAAGCAGGAAGCGCTGCGCGTGCTCGGTCTCGTGACCGAGAATCCTGAGGCCGGGGTCACCGTCGGCCGCTTCGAGGACGGCAGCGCTCGGCGTATCGTCTTCGCGCCGGCCGTCGAACACGTCGGCGTCCTCTACAGCCCGACCGCCCTGCGCGAGGCCACCGCCTGGCTCGATCAGAGCTTCGGACGCGAGACCGGCGCCCGTCCGGTCTACGTCGACCATCGCGGCTGGGCCATCGTCCTGCTGCTGATCGGACTGCTGGCGCTGGCCTGGCCGCTCAGCGAGCTGCTGCCGAGAGTCGTCGAGACAGCCCGCGGCCTTGGACCCGGCTGGCGCGAGCTGCTGCCCGCCGCTCTGGTGCCGGCAATCGCTACGCCCGTTGCATTGGTCGCATTTCCGGCCGATTTCCTCGGTGCCCTGGTCGGCGGCTATCTCGCCGTGCATTTCGGACTCTACGGCCTGATTACCGCCGGGTTCTGTCTCTGGCTGAGACGCCGGCGGGGTCGAATCGCCGTGCCCAAGGACAAGCGGCGGCCGCGCGCCGCCGTGATCGCCGCGCTGGCCGCGACGCTCTATGCGGCCGGGGCGATCGGTCTGGCGATGGATCAGTACGTGACCTCGTTCGCCGTAACCACGCCCCGACTGCCGCTGCTCGCGCTGATGCTCGGCGGCACCCTGATCTACTTCCTCGCCGATGAATGGCTGACCCGCGGGCCGGAGGTGCCGCGCGGCGCGCATCTGCTGACCCGGGTCTGCTTCCTGCTGTCCCTCGGACTGGCGGTCGCGCTGTCGCTGGACGAACTGTTCTTCCTGCTGATCATCGCGGTGGTGATCATCCCGTATTTCCTGATCTACGGACTGATCGGCGGCTGGGTCTACCGCGCCACCGGCGACCCGCTGGTCAGCGCGGTTCCGGGGGCGGTTGCCTTCGGCTGGACTCTGGCGGTGGTTTTTCCGCAGCTTTCAGGATGAGGCTATTTCCTGCTCTTTCGGTTTCGCCGAGGTAGCGAAGCGCAGTCGGGAACGCAAGGGTGACTTGCGCCGGAAGCGTATGAAGCCCTGAAGTGGAGACGTCAGCGCGTGTGTGCGAAACCGCCTTACGCCTCTTTCTTGCCAGCCAGAAACTCAGCCGATGCTTCGGATCAAAGCACCGCAAAAAAGAAAACCCTTACCGCTCCAACCCCGATCCGACATCCCGCCAGGCGGTATAGAGCAGCGCGATGGTCGCGGCATGGAACAGCGCCGAAGCGGCCAGCACTGCCGTCAACTGCCAGATCAGGCCGGTGGCCAGCGCCAGCACCCAGACACCGCCGATCATCGTTGCGGCAAAGCGCGGTGCGGCGGCCTGACCGAGCCGCCACCAGACCACGGCAAGCGCGAAGGCCGCCAGACCGGCCTTGATCACCGCCATGCCGCGCAGCAGGGTGAACAGCTGCGAATCGTTCGCCCAGTGCGCCGCAGGCTCGGCCAGGGCAAGCGGAACAGCGACCAGCGCGGCACTGCCGATCAGCAGGATCAGGCGCAGGCGACCGGGGCTCAGCCGACGCCCGTCGGCGTCGACGGGCGGCGCCGCGATTTCAGGATCCGGCGTCGTGGGAGTGCTGAATGGGCGTCGATACATGAGGACATCCTAGCAGCAATCCGGACCGATTCGGAATCACGAACCGCCAGAGGGTCGCGCGTCCCGCGAATCAGCCAGTTCAACGGGTCGTTCGGGTCACCCGTGGGTCGAGGCGGACCTCGCCGTTGATCGTTGCGTCGGCCGCGATCACGACTTCCGGTATTTCACCGTCGTAGTCATCGGGCAGCGCGACGATGACATCGCCCTCGACGATGCTGCCGTCGAGAATATGGATACTCCCGGCATCGGGGTAAGAACCACCCGAACCGAACCATCCGCCGCCGGACTGATCATCGTCTTCGATCTCGATGATCACGTCGCCGCCGACCCGGGCCTTTTCGGCCAGTCGAATGTCGCCGCCGCGACTCTGGACGTTCTGGCCCACCGACGCCCCGAGCAACTCGATGGCGCCGTTGCGTGTGGTCACGTCGGCATCGACCCGTCCGCCCGCGTGCAGGCGGAAATCACCGTTACGGCTGGAGACCGCGCCGCTGACCACCGCGCCCGATTCAGCGAGGATCGCGCCGTTGCGCGTGCGAAGTCCACCGCTGACGATCACATTTTCTGCGAGAGCAATCGCGCCATTGCGCGTCTCGACGCCATCGACCTCGCTCTCGGCCCGGATCGCCACGCCGCCGTTGCGGCTGCTCACCGTACCGGCCCGGGTTCCGCGACCGATCACGATCGCGCCGTTGCGCGAGTCGACCGGCCCGTACTGCCCGCCGTCGCCGACCTCGATGCTGCCGTTGCGCGAACGGACCGCAGCGGCCGTGACCCGCGCTCCGAGCTCGATGTTGCCGTTGCGGCTGTCGATCTCGCCGTTGACGATCGAATCGGCGCCGACGACGATTCCGCCGTTGCGCGAGCCGAGCGAGCCGTCGTGCTCACTGCCGGCCGGCAGACGGGTCATTTCCTCGGCCGCCAGCGGCCCGACCATCATGCAGGCCCCAGCGAAGGCAAGGAAGAATGGTGCTGAAAAACGTGATGTCATGGCATTGCTCCCGTCATTCGATAGACCCGCGCAGTATCGAACATCCCGCCCCGTGGCGCATGTGCCGGAGGTCATCGAAACACTCCGCCTCGAATTACCCGATGACGAGCATCGAGGGCGCCATGCGTCGGCAGTCAAAGAACCGAAAGGGGTTTCCTCCTAACTCGAAGTTTCCGTGTTCAGTCTTCCGTCTCAGGAGCAGGTGACGGTGCATCCACGCGGACGCCGATAACAAGTTCGGGGCCGCGATAAATTCCAATATCGGCACCAAAGGGCGGGTTTTCCATTGAGGGCAGGGCACCGCGGAAGGCGGTAATCTTTTTCACGCCAAGGTCTTGCACGTTGGCGGCGAATAAAATCTCGCCGTCCTGGTGCAGCTCACAGCCGTTCAACTTCTCCCGATCATCTCGATCCAGAATGGCGCATCGCCATTCGGCATCGTTGCGGCTGTCTCGAAAAACGACTTCAAAGGGTTGTTCGTTGTTGACCGAGTCAGGAATTCGCTCATCGAACTCGAATCGCCAGGATTTCGGCTCCGGGTGGTTCAGGTCAGTGAACAGCCATAGGCCGCTCATATCCGGCATCGCGACCCGTCCCATATAGCCGCGAACGATTGGGCTTCGCGCGAAGTCTTGTCGCTGCAATGTCCAATTGACAAAGTTTGCCGCTTCGGGAACTTCCAGGTAAACATTCATAGCTCCCGTCCAATCGAACCAGGCACGGATCGTTCCTATGGCTTCTGTGGTGTAGGGGGCACCGGTGAATCGACAAAGCAGGCATGGCCCATTCTCGACCTTGTAAAGATCCGCCTCCACCCAGTGCATTGGAAGATAACCCTCGCCTTGAGGAATAGGGCTAGGGACGGGATTCCAGCCGGCGAGAATGGCATCATCACGAATGGGCGCCGCTGCCGTATAGATTTCCGCCTCACCGCTGCCCTCCGCGTAGGTGAAAATCACGATGAAGACCGTCTCATCCTGCACTTCAACGTACACCCCCCGCCCGGCATCGTTGGGGTCCCAATACATCCCGTCTTCTGGATAGACCGCCAGAAGGGGCGCACAAAACGCCAGCAGGAGAAACAGCGTGCAATACTGGATCGCAAAACGTCCGAATCGTCGTGTTTTCATGTCACAGGCATCCTGATGTGTAAGTGGCAGTCGTACTGCCGTTGCCCCAGCCATTGCACCCCAGGCTGTTACAGGCGCGCGCCCGAACCCAGGTGGACGAGTAGACCGATAGGTACACTGAAATCTAGACAGCGTCCGAATCAAAGTTCCGGGTGCTGAAGACTGGCAAGTAGCCGCAGTATTGTCTCAATCGAACAGCCTGCCTATCAGTGGAGCCAAGCTCTGGTGATCAGTTGTCGTCTCCAGGATCGGGCTCCGTTGCGTCCACGCGAACGCCGATAACAAGATTGGGGGCACGCTGAAATTCTGGTGCGATACCGATCGGAACGTCCAATAGATCTGGCAATGGACCGCGGAACGCGGTGATCTTTTTGACGCCTAAATCTCGAACGTTGGCAGCAAACAAAACTTCACCATCGATGTGCAGTTCACAGCCGTTCATTTTTTCCTGAACGGACCGCTCCACAATCGCGCATCGCCATTCTGCATCCTTGCGGTTGTCCCGAAAAACGACTTCAAAGGGTTGTTGGTTATTGACCGTGTCGGGAATTCGCTCATCGAACTCGAATCGCCAAGAATTCGGCTCCGGGTGGTCCAGGTCAGTGAACACCCACAGTCCGCTCATATCCGGCATCTCGACTCGCCCGAGGTCGCTGCGGATGATCAGGCTTCGGGAAAAGTCTTGCCGTTGTAAGTACCACCGCACAAAATCTTCCATTTCGGTAAGCTCGATCTCGACTGAGATTGCCTCCGTATATGGGAACCAGGCATAAATCTTGCCTACAACCTCGGTGGTAAAGGGTGCGCCAGTAAACATGCAAAACAGGCAAGGCCCATTCTCGACCTTGTACAGATCCGCTTCCACCCAGTGCAGGGGAAAGTAACCGTCACCGTACGGTGTCGAACTGGGGACAATGTTGGCGCCCGGGACAACGGCGTCATCACGAATCGGTGCGGCGGCGGTATAGATCTCGGCCTCGCCGCTGTCTTCCGCGTAAGTGTACCCCAGTGTTGCATAAATTCCGGTGGGTTTACGGCCTAAGCAGCGTCCTTCAGGGCATCGAGAATATGCAACATATCGTCTTTGACGGCTGCATTGGCGCTCATTGAGAGTACAAGCTTGCCCTGCGGGCGGATCAAGCGACCTGCGCGCTGAACCAACTGCCTTCTGACCGTGTTGATGTTCATGA
>Ga0208623_100118_pt1 | contig 106525 bp, 100 predicted proteins | sample HotLakConsUCCL28_FD_184737 | JGI IMG/M metagenome (GOLD analysis project Ga0208623, IMG submission 184737) | Hypersaline microbial mat communities from Hot Lake, Washington, USA - Hot Lake Consortium UCC-L28 (SPAdes) (version 2) ...
TCAACAGAACAAATCCAATCCATCGAAGCTAAAATCAATAACAGACCCGTTAGAAAGTTTAATTACCTTAGTCCAATCCAAAAACTCAAACAAAAATTAGGTGTTGCACTTATAAGTTGAACACGGCAAAAAGTTTAAGTATGACAAGCAAACGCAAAATTTCTTTCTTATCCTGATGGTGATTCATAAGCCTAAAAAAAGAGATGATTACAGAGTTTAAATTCTTCTGTAAGCATCTCTCGAAACTAGGCCGTGTGGTTATTTTTTACAGTTAATCATGGATTGGGATCATTTATTTGAAAACTTGGGCTGGTCTTAAAAACCTAATCGTAGCCCTGCGTTCAACATAAATGCGTTTAATGATGCACCTTCTCCTACCCGGGGGGAAATAGTCTCTGATAGACCAATTTTGTAGCCTAGATCAACGAAAATTAAACTGATATCGAATCCAATTCCGGCAATTGCCGATAGTTGGAAGTCTTTGAGGTCATCAGCGGTAATGTCGGTAATGGCATCAGAAATGGAATTATTGATATTAAAGCCGAAATTAGGCCCTGCAAATACTCGCATTCCAAAGCTTCTTCCTCCATCTGGCTCGAAAAATCGATATCCCAACATGAACGGCACATTCAATTTGGTAACATTAATATCACCTACGTTGTCAATTTCAAGTTTTTCGGGATTGATCATCAGCCCTGGCTGTACATAAAAGGTCCCTCCGATTTGAGCATCTATGCCAACAGCGAGCCCAGCTTTACCATTGAGCTCTCCCTGAATTGATTCATAAGAAAGGTTGGTGAATTGGACTCCGACTTGTGGACGGATCGAAAATTGAGCAAATACCTGAATGCTTGCTAAGAGTAGTAACAGGATCAAAAAGGCAGATTTCTTCATGGTTTGGATTGTTTAAATGTTAAAAGATGATTTCAATATAACTTTCACTTTGCTTGTTGAATTAACTTCCTTTTTCCATCGTATCCTAGATAGAAACGTCGCGAAAATTGCATAAAAAAATAGCTTCAACAATCTGTTTCACTACTACATTAACACTACATCAAAAAAATTACCTGTTGATTTTTAAATAGAGGCAATAAATTCAATTAGACTCCTGTCTGTATTGGTGAGTTTTAGCTTTTTTCGCATTCTCGTTCGAGCAATCTCAATACTCTTACACGATTGACCTGTGATACTTGAAATTTCCTTAGTACTTAGATTTAGTTTTAGAAAAGCACAAAGTCGTCGTTCATTGATTGTGAGGCTAGGAAGAAGATTTTGAAGTCTTCTGTAAAAATCTTCGTGTACTTGCTGGAACCGTAACTCAAATTCATTCCAAGCTGATTGGTTTTGAGTCTTCTTTAAGTCCGAAAGTGCTGAATTTAATATGCTACTTGGTAGTTTTTCATCAGGTTTTATGGACTTGAGTTTTTCAATTGCTTCACTGATTAATTCAGCTTTTTGTAGTTGATAAATCACACCAGTTGCCAGTTCTTTATTTTTATATTCTATTTCCTTTTCCATTTTAGACTTCTCCAAGCTTAAATTTCTGGATTGAAGAAGAAGGTTTTCCCTCTCCAAGCTAAGACGCCGACTTCTACTTCTCGATAAAAAATATAAAAGCCCGAAGATGACGCTAGCTAAAAATAAAATCAATCCGATAAATTGATACTCCTGTTCTTTACGCTTGGCTTCTTCTAATAGCATTTTTTCCCTTTCCTGAAACTGGGAGTTTATTTCAAAAAGCTTTAGCTCTTCTAGTGCATCTTCTTCATTCAGATCTTCTTTCACTTCACTGTAGGAAATATGGTACTTTAATGCAGAATCATATTGGGATTGTTTTTGGTATAATTTGAAAAGTAATTTCTGTGCTTCTGCTTTTGAGCTAAGAGTTCCAAGTTTTTTTGATAAATGCAGCGCTTTATAGTAAGCTGCTAATGCAAGTTCATTCTGGTTTTGTATTTCATGATAGTTCCCAAGGGTCAAGTGAGACTTGATTAATCCAAGCTGGTCATTTTTACTTTTTCTCAATTCAAAAGATTCGAAAAGGTAGGGCTCGGAGGTCTTCAAGCTCTCCATTTCCAAGTGAATAGTCCCGAGGTTATTCAATAAGTTTCCAAGTTCAGTCGATGCATTTGGGGACTCTCTTGCTAGCAGTATTCCTTTTTCATACAAGCTGATGGCCTTATCTGTTTCTTTTTTGCGTTTGGCAATGATTCCTAGATTATTGTAAAGGCTGATGATTTCTTTTCCGGATTTATTGTTCTCAACGTATGCTTCTTCAAATCTTCTAAGGCCTTGATTAAAATAGCTTTCGGATTGCTCTAAATCACCTATTTGAAGATAAATAGCCCCGATATTTGTCAGTGCATAGCCAATAGCTTTTTGATTGTCTAAGGCCATATTTACTTCCAAATACCTAAGAAAGTACGGAATAGAAAGCTCCATCATACCTTGTTGGTAAAGCGTGGCGCCCAAATTAAATAGCGCGTAACTGATGAGTTTTTGGTTTTTTGACTTCTCGGCCAAGGCCATTGCTTCTTCCCCATGATAGATGGATTCAATTATATCTTTTTTCAGATATTCTCTGGCTATGGATACTTGAAGATATACTTTCGTGGAGTCGGCGTGTGTGTTGTCAACTAAGGAAATTAAAGAATCTAGTTGGTAAGAATCCTGAGAGAAAACGAAAACGGTATTGACCCAAAGAGTTGGAAAAATTTGAATAATCAAAAAGATATATTTTACCAAGAATCTCATTTATGCCGGGTAAAGAGCTTTGTAATTTATGAAGTTTCCGATTAAAATTTTCTTTTCTTTCGTGCAAGCATTCTTTTTGATCAACTTTAAGTCAGCTATCCAAATCTGTTTATTTGCCCCTTCCATCCCTTTCCACCAAATTAGCTATCAAACTTGGAGACATTGAAAGATAATAGACTTCAAATTACAACTAGAACTGATGACTGGAAGCAGTGGGATCAATTTCTTGCTAAATCCAAACGTGGCATTTACCTCCAACTCAGTGATTGGTTAAAAAGCTATCGCGCCTTTGGTTTTGAAGAGCATTTGATCCTTTCTAAAGATCCTTCTGGTCAGATTCAAGGAGGAATGGGACTGGTTTTGGCTAAGGCTGGCCCGCTAAAGATTTTGGTGGCACCCTACGGACCAGTCTTGGATGAGGGTAAGGAAGAATTGTTTCCTGATTTTGTTAGTGAGTTTTATGCTTTTGCCAAAAATAGTGGGGCCTTTCTAGCGCAGCTATCTGCACCTATTGCCACGATTTCTGACTTTCAGGATCATTTTATGACTTCCCGGCCGGCCTATCCAATTGCACCGACTGGAAAAGGTCTGCTTTTTAAATATGTCATTGGTCTGTCTGCCTTCCGTGCGGTGAAGCTTTTTGCCGGAGAAGAAGATGCCTATGAGAAAGTGAGGTCAAATTACAAAGCCAATACTCGACGGGATGTCAATAAATCCAATCGGATGGGAAATGAATTGGTGTTTGCAGAAAGTGCGGAGGAAATCCAAAAAGCTTACGATCTGATAGAGCTTAATGCTGAAAATCAAGGCTATGCGGTGCGATCTTGGGATGACTTCGGAGCTACCTTGATATCCTTGGTGGATTCTGGCCACTGCATGATCCCTTGCTGTCAAAATGAGGGTTCCTTGAAGGGAGCTTTGATCATTTTCGATGCTGGACAAAAGCTGCACTACATCATGGGAGCGACCCTTCGGGAAAAGAAAGATCTTTTGGTGGGTCACTTTCTCCAGGATCAGGTGATTCAGCTTGCCATATCAAAGGGCTATGATTTTTACGATATTTCTATGGGTGGAAGCCCAGGAGTAGTCCGTTTTAAGGAAGGTTTTGGAGGGGAAGTTTTGCCCTTGCCTGAAGCTCAGTATTGGGTCCTAAAGCCTGCACAGTTTTTTGCCTATCAAAAACTCCTCCCATGGGTTCAAAAAAACAAAACCTTGGTCTCCAAGATTGTAAAGAAATTCAAGTGAAAGCCTTTCTATATTCCTTTAAGCCATTTGCTTCATGAAAAACGAAACTGATCAAAGCCTAGATCCACAGGATTGGGAATCTATGCGTCAATTGGGCCATCAGATGATCGATGACCTCATCGACTATTGGAAAGGTATCCGCGATGAAAAGATCTGGAAACCCATACCCCAAGAGGTCAAGAAAGCGCTCGAGACCTCTATTCCCGAAAATGGCGAAGACCCAAAAAAGGTCTATGAGGATTTTAAGCAGAATATTTTCCCCTACAACAAAGGGAACGTACATCCCCGATTTTTTGCCTGGATTCAGGGAACCGGTACACCTCTAGGTACCTTTGCCGACCTCTTGGCTTCCGGGATGAATCCCAATACGACTATCGGAGAACACTCAGCCATGTATGTGGACCGGCAGGTTGTCAATTGGTGCAAGGAACTGATGGGTTTTCCTTCCGATGCGTCCGGGATCTTGGTAAGTGGAGGCTCGATGGCCAATATCACCGCCTTGGCTGTAGCTCGCAATTCTAATGGTGAGGGAAATATCCGTGAAAAAGGTCTTGTTGGGAATGGAGAAAACCTCGTTTTGTACTGCTCCACCGAAACTCATTCCTGTATTCAAAAAGCAGCTGAGATTCTAGGTTTGGGAACTGATTCGGTTCGTATGATTCCTGTGAACCCCAATTTTGAAATGAAGGTGGGTCTTCTGGAAGAACAGATTCAAGCCGATTTGGTTGCAGGACTGAGCCCTTTTGCCATTGTAGGTACTGCTGGGACTGTCAACACCGGAGCGATTGATCCCTTGGATGAGTTGCTGGAAATAGCCAAGAAGTACAAGTTGTGGTTTCATGTGGATGGAGCTTACGGTGCTTTGGCCAGGTTAGACCCGATTTATGCAAGTCGACTTGTGGCTTTGGAGGAGGCAGATTCGGTAGCTTTCGATTTGCATAAGTGGCTTTATGTTCCTTATGAAGTGGGATGTACTTTAATTCGGGATGCCAAGAAGCATAGAGATGCGTTTGCTTTCACGCCAAATTACCTACTACAGGAGAAGCGGGGGCTTTCAGGTGGTCCCGATCCGATCAGTCATTATGGTTTTGAGCTTTCCCGAGGTTTTAAGGCGCTCAAGATATGGATGTCTTTGAAAGAGCATGGCTGGAAAAAATATGCCCAAATGATTGCTCAGAATAATAGGCAGGCTGAATACTTGGGCCGATTGGTTAATTCATATGCTCAGCTGGAATTAATGGCACCAGTCTCCATGAGTATTACCTGCTTTCGAATGGTTCAAGAAGGCATGAGTGAGGAAGAAATTCGAGACTTAAATAGGGAGATTCTTGTCCGTATTCAGGAGGAAGGGATTGCCTCTCCGAGTTCTACTATTTTGAATGGAAAATATACGCTTCGAGTTGCCAATGTCAATCAACGGACACGATTTGTAGACATGGATATACTGGTGGATGAGGTCCTCCGAATCGGAAATGAAATTCTATCAAAAAAGTAAAAAGATCAAAATTGGTCTGATTTTCGATGTGATTGAGGTAACTTTTATCTAAACCTAAATTTTCAGCATATGAATTTTAAAAAACTCATGCTCGCAATGTTCTTTATAGGAACCTTTGCAATAGTAGAATCTCACGGTCAGGAATTGGGTCTCCGATTCGGAAATGTCAACGGAAATAATGTCGCCTTAGACGCAGTTTTTTCTTTAGGGGACTTTAGCCGACTTCACGGTGATCTTAGTTTCGGTGGAGGTGGAGTCGGGATTGACTTGCTTTGGAACCCTATCTATCGCCCGATAGCAGACTCTGAGTTTAATTACTATTTGGGTTTTGGCCCTTCTTTATTTCTTGGGGATCCATTTCGATTGGGAGCAGCAGGCGAGATCGGGGCTGAGTATGAATTTCCTGATTTTCCATTGATCATAGGTCTTGACTGGCGCCCCTATTTCATTCTGGTCGAAAACACCACCTTTGATGCAGGAGGTTTTGGCCTGAATGTGCGATGGCGATTGAATTAAACCTGATAAATCCCTTAGACCATCTCCCAAATCGCTTTTTCTGAAGATGTGAAAAGAGAGAATATGATAGCCGGATCAATTTTTGATTCGGCTTTTTTGTTAGAATTCAATGATCAGCCCGATTGTGGGAAGGATATTTCCGGCTGTATTTTCAATCAACTTCAATTGGTATCGGCTAGGGTCATTGGGATTGACGAGCAACTCACCGGCATCATCCCGTTCTGGGATCAGCAGTGGGGCCTGCTGTGCTTGAAAATTGTAGGCATTTTGGATGTCGAAGTACCAATTGAGGTTCCAATTTTTAAAAAAGTACTTTTTGTCCACGCGCAGGTCGAGCTGATGGAAAGCTGGTAGGCGTTCACCATTGATTTGTGCAAAGTCCAAAATACCTTGGTTTCGGAGATCCCAATTGCTGATCAAAGCAGATTCCTCCAAATCAAATGGTGTAAAAGGAGTTCCTCCCAAATACCTCCATCTCGCACCTATTTCCCAGTTTTTCTTAAATCGCTTTCCGGCAGTAAGGCTGATTATGATCCGATTGTCCCATGAGGAAGGGATGAAACCTTCCGTGTTTGGGTTGGTAAATTCACTTCGCACCAAAGTCAAAGCCGCAATTCCATAAAAGTCATTAAAAAGACGTTGCTGAGCCAAAAACTCAATTCCGTATGCACGCCCTTCGGAGTTGGACACGACCGCTTCATTTCCAATCACTCCAAAATCAGCTCCCAAATTGGCCAAAGAGATTCCATTTAGCAGAGAGGAAGGGTAGTTGGAATAGCGTTTATAGAATGCCTCTGCTGTGAACCGTCGGTTTTTATCAGGCTGTAAGAATTCTATTCCGGCGATCAGTTGATTATTTCTGATAAACCGTACATCATTTTGCTGATTGATCAATTCTCCCTCATTGTTTCTAAATCCAAGGACTGTGTAAGGAGGGCGCTGATAGTAGATTCCGGCATTTGCAGTGGCAAATAGATTAGGTTTCAGCTGATAAGAAAGGGAGACCCTTGGACTGATCTGATTGAGTGGGTTTTGAGCAGTCTGTCCGAAGTCAGAACCATCCATCCGAATCCCTCCGGTCAATAGCAGGCGCTCCTGGTCAAAAGTTTTACTTCCCGATACAAAGGCTCCATAGGAATTGAAATTACTGATAGAGTTGATGTCGATCACCTGCCCGGTACTCGATAGCGTGGCCCGGTCAAAATTGTCGATCAGGTATCTGGAGTACTCATAATTGACTCCATATTTCAAGGTATAGCCGTTGCCAAAGATTGAGTTTTCTGCCCTGAATTTATTTTCTGATTCCTGTGATAAATAGTCAGAAATCAAATTATCTTCTGAGCTATCATCATTATTTGCATACTTATACGACCGGTTATTCAGCATATTTCTACTGAGGATGAAAGTCCAAAACCCATTATCCCGAAATCGCTTCAGCTTAAGCCCCGTGGCATAGTTCCACTGCTCTTGAATAGGCAAGACATTTAGTAGATAAAGTCTATTTTCCCTTTCTTCCTCCGTCTCATCGTCAGGGATATCCTGATTGAGCACAAAATTGTCGATCGCTCCTACTCCCAAAAATGTCAGTTCCGTTTTGTCATTCAGTTTGGTGGTGGTTTTTACCTGAAAATCATTGAAGGTCGGTAGAAAAGGCAAACCCAAAAGCCGAAATAATCCCTGCAAATAAGACCTTCTGGCAGAGAAAAGGTAGGTGGTTTTATCTCCGATAGGTCCTTCGTTGGAAAGTGTGAGTTCGGAAGCTCCCACGGTCAGTTGGGTAAACATTTCATCCCTTCTTCCTTCCTTCAACTCAAATTCGAAGAAAGAACTCAAAGAATTCATTCGATTGGCAGGAAAGCCTCCCGTGATCACATCCACATTTTTGATCAGGTTGACATTCAAAATACCGACAGGCCCGCCAGAAGAGCCTTGGGTGGCGAAATGGTTGATTACAGGCACCTCGATTTCATCGATGAAAAACTTATTCTCATTTGGCGCTCCGCCCCGGATCAAAATATCATTTCGAAAGCTTGCCGTGCTGGCCACCCCCGGCAAAGATTGAATAACTCGAGAGATATCCCGGTTTCCTCCCGGATAGCGCTCAATCTCATTGGTATTGAGTCTTCTGACGGAAAGCGGAGTTTCTTCTGATCGGGTAAATTCTGAACTTACCACCACTTCGCTCAACTCGGAAGCATCTTCCTGCAATTCAAAATCCAGCTGAATAGCCTTGGCTTGACTGATCTGAATCTCGTATTTGGTGACGGTTTTATATCCGACAAAGCTCGCCCGGATATTATAGAGGCCGGGAGGTACATTTTGGATTTCATAGTTTCCATCTTCATCTGAGATGGCCCCTAATTCGCTTTCCAAGATGAGAACATTGGCAAAAGCTACCGGCTCATTGTTGACAGGATTGAAAATTCTTCCTCTGACCACGCCTTGTGCCAGGATAGTACCGGATAGAAAAATAAAAAGCAGTGAAAGTAGTTTTGTTTTCATAGTTGGTTTCATGACTACTATGAAAATCAATTTTATCAAAGATGGTTTCAGAAATCATTCAGATTTTGACAAAAATCATCGAAAATCAGCCGTTTGTTTTTCTTTTACCTCCCAAAGTCTCCACCAAGGGGTCCCGGGTGAGTCATGATGCTCGTAGTGATATCCGAAAAAGTAGCAGCTCAAAAAAGCCCATAAATGATTTTTATGCTGGGAGTGTGAGTGATGTTCATTGTCACTTTCCCCCCGATGTGGTAGATAAGTTCCAAAGTAAAAAAGCTGCAAAGTGGAAAAAATTGCAGGTAACATCCAGAAGACAATTAGATTCTCTGTCGGAAGAAAAAGCTTCAGAATATTGAAGGTCACAGCCATCAAGAGAATCTGCCAAATAGTAACGTATTGGCGGATGAAGGATAAGTACCAAAGGAAGAAGTTGCCGGAAGCGTGGTAGTCAGGGTCTTTGTCAGTGGCTACGTAGCGATGATGCTCGTGATGCTTTGGGAATAGCTTCCAATAGAAGTTGTAAGAAAACAAAAGGGCAGAAATCCAACCGGTAAAGTGGTTCCAGCGCTTGTCTGAAGAGACAATCCCGTGCATGGCATCATGGGCTGTGATAAATAGTCCTGTGTAGAGATGTGTCTGTATCAGGATTCCGAGGTAGGTCCACGGGCTTTTCCAGCTTAACTCAAAATTCATCCAAAAAACCAGGCTAATTGCCCAAAGAATAATGATGGACCAAGCGATGATCAGTCCAAGAGGGTCTATTTTTCTGGAAATTGATTGAGTACTAGCCATGAATAAGGCTTAATTAGCAAGTGAATTGGTCGTGTGAATCTATGCCAAAACGATCAATAGGTAAGAATTCGTTCCCTAACTTGCTCCATTAGCCACATGGGCGTGGAGGTAGCGCCGCAAATACCCACCGTATCATTGGTGTCAAACCAAGAAGGTTCGATTTGGTCTGGGTTGGAGACAAAATACGTATTTGGGTTTTTTTCCTTACAGACATTGTACAAGACCTTGCCATTGGAAGACTTGGTTCCGCTTACAAAAACAATTTTATTGTATTTGTCTGCAAACTCCCGAAGCTCTTTATCTCTATTGGATACTTGCCGACAAATGGTATCATTGGTATTGACAGTAATGCCGTTTTCACGAAGTATTTGATTGATTTCGTAAAACTTATCAGTACTCTTAGTCGTCTGACTGTAGAGGGTCATATTTTTGGGAAGTGTGGCGATATCAAGCTCAGAAATATCCTGAAATACTACCGCTTTGTTATTGGTCTGACCTAGTAGCCCAATTACCTCCGCATGCCCGTGCTTTCCGTAGATATAAATGGTCTCATCCTTGTCAAAGGAGTTTTTGATACGATTTTGCAACTTCAAAACTACTGGACAAGAAGCATCTATCAGGATGAGGTTGTTTTGTATGGATAGTTCGTAAGTGGAGGGCGGTTCTCCGTGTGCCCGAATCAGAACTTTTTCGTTGCGAAGGTTTTTGAGCTCTTCATGATCAATGATTTTGAGGCCTTTTCTGGTCAGTCGATTGACCTCTTCATCATTGTGGACAATATCTCCTAGGCAGTATAGATAGCCCTGTTCGTCCAAAATCTCCTCCGCCATTTCAATAGCATAGACCACTCCGAAACAGAAGCCTGAGTGTTGGTCGATTTCTACTTGGAGATTTTTCATGTGTTTATGATTTTCTTTAATTGGCTACATAGCTTGTCCCGAATTTTATTCGAGAGAATCTCGCAAATTTGACATCCATTTTTGTGTTTTTTGGATCTAACTTGCTCGATTTCATATGCAATTAACTTGAGATGGGTTGAATTGTTTTTTGACTACGAATGCCTTCAAAGAAGCTGATATTCATCAGCAGTAAGGTCATTGAATAGATACTGTCCTCAATGGGTACAGTCCAGATGCGAATTCCCAAGTTTTCTGCATTGTTGTAGATCACCACGGGCTCTTCCGTCAATCCCCCAGTCAAAATACCATTGCAAAGAAAAAAGGGAATCAAATGAACGAAGTAAGCAAATAAAAATTTGCCTAAATATTTGTCATTAAATATCAGAAAATGAATCAATAAGGCAAGGCCTCCTACCAGAAAGTTTACCGAAGTATACCACTTGTCCAAATGCAGAAGACCAAAACCAATCAGGAATGGTACCATAATGTAGACAAAGGGCTTACCCAAATCCTGCAAGGGATCGGAAGGGAAAAAGTAAATAAGTACCTCATAAATGAAGATACAGGCAAAGGGAATTACCAGGAAGAATAGCCATTCTTCTACGGGTAAATTTATCAAATAGAGCCCAGAGATGTAGTTGGGATTAAACTCCCACACTCCCAAATTGGTAAACCAGACATCCCAAATCAAGAAGAAGGCGGCAGTAATGAGCATCCCGGGTAGAATCATTCCCCATTTGCTCGCATAGCGGATCCTGTGCTCAAAAGACTGAGCTAAAGGGTAGGAAATTGCAAATAGCAAAACACCGAAATACAGGTACTTTTCCATCAACTTATTCCAAGTTTGGTTCCGAAATAGGTTCCGACCAAAAGGGAAAGCTTTTGAGAATTTGGAATCCGAATACGTCGTTGGGTAATTACCTCAGGGGATAGGCCCTTTATTTTATCAAAAAGCTTTTGATAGTACAAATAGGCGACTTTTACCCCAAGCTTTGCACCATCCGGTAAGGCTTCAATCCCTACCAGTGCTTCATCAAAATCCTGCTGAATATCCTTTTCAATTTCTGTTTTCACCAATTGATCGAAAAGCTGAAAATCTACCCCCGGAAAATATACACGGCCTCGCTCTTCATAGTCACTTTTCAGATCTCGCAAGAAGTTTACTTTTTGAAATGCTGCTCCCAATTTGCAAGCGGGTTCTTTGAGCCGCTCATAGTAAGCTGTATCCTCACCGCAAAAGACTTTCAGACACATCAGCCCAACTACTTCGGCCGAACCGTAGATATATTCTTTGTATTTGGAATCATTGTATTTCTTGAAATCCAGATCCATCTCCATACTGTGGAGAAAAGCCTCGATCAGATCCAGATCAATCTTATACTGATTGACGATGAGTTGAAATGCGTGTAGAACTGGATTAAGCGAGATTTTCTTTTCGATAGCTTCATAGGTGTCAGCTTTGAAGCGCTCTAGAAGACTTGCCTTATCCTGATCGTGAAAGGTATCTACGATTTCATCCGCATAGCGTACAAAACCATAAATAGCATAGATGGGCAAGTGAAATTTCTTGTCCAGTGTTTTGATCCCTAAAGTAAAGCTAGTACTGTATCGCTGAGTAATCAGTCTACTGCACTCAAGGGTAGTTTGGTCAAAAAGTTCTTTAGCATCCATCGCTATAATATACCCATTTATTTACAGATTGTTTTCTTTCATCACCTCATTTGCTACCACTCCTCCCGAAATGAGTGAAGGTGGTACCCCTGGTCCAGGGACGGTGAGTTGACCTGTGTAATACAAATTTCGGACTTTTTTGTTTTTCAGGGCTGGTTTCAAAATGGCCGTTTGGGTCAAAGTATTTGCAAGCCCGTAAGCATTTCCCTTGAAGGCATGGTAATCAGCCTTGAAGTCCGCGTGTGCATAGGAGCGCTTGTAGATGACATGGGACCGCACTTCTTGACCCGTGATGGTTTCCAGCCTGTCCATAATGATATTGTAATATTTTTCACGCATCTCCTCACTGTCTTCCAAATCTGGAGCCAAAGGAATCAATAGAAACATGTTTTCTTTTCCTTCGGGAGCCACTGTCGGGTCGGTAATGGAAGGAAGCGAAGCATAGAAAAGCGGTCGCTCAGGCCATCTTGGATTTTTGTAAATAGCATCTGCATGTGGTCCAAGCGGCTCATCAAAGAATAGATTATGATGGCGCAGATTGTCCAGCTTTTTGTCAATTCCCAAATAAAAGAGCAAACTCGACGGAGCCATCACACGCTTATCCCAATATTCTTCGGAGTAGTTGCTATATTTTGGATTGACGAGATGCTTGTCTACGTGGTGATAGTCAGCACCTGCTACCACGACATCAGCCTCGATTTTTTCACCGTTGACCAGGCGTATTCTTTTGGCTATCCCGTTTTCTATTTCGATTTCTTCTACTTCCGCATCGTATTGGATGCTTACACCTTTTTCTTCAGCAAGACTCACCATTCCTTTGATGATTTCATGCATCCCTTTTTTGGGATACCAGGTACCCAAAGCAATGTCTGCATAGTTCATGAGGGAATAAAGTGCAGGAATGTTTTCAGCCGTTTCACCCAAAAACAATACAGGGAACTCCATCAGTCGGATGATTTCCTCTGACTTAAAGAATTTTCGTACGTGCTTAGCCATAGATTGGAAAATATCCATCCGCACCATATCTACGAGAAGCCCCGGAGAAGCAAATTCAAGGAGTGATCGGCTAGGTCTTTTGACCAAATTATGAATGCCGACCTCATATTTGTATTTGGCTTGTGCTAAAAATTCATCGAGCTGCTTGCCTGCGCCAGGCTCGATTCCATCAAGCATTTTTTTGAATTCATCCAAGTTGGCCGGGATATCCAATACCTTATCCTTACCATAAATCACCGCATAGGAAGGATCAAGCCTTAATAAATCGTAGTAATCAGAAGGTTTTTTCCCAAACTTGGCAAAATAATCCTCGAACACATCGGGCATCCAATACCAACTTGGCCCCATATCAAAAACAAACCCCTGATGTTCGAACTTACGGGCTCGCCCACCGGGGGTACTGTTCTTTTCTAAAAGGGTGACTCTACAACTTTTATTGACTGCTAAGTGGGTAGCTGCTGACAGTCCGGCAAATCCCGAACCGATAACCACCACATGCTTTTGGTTCATTTGATCAATTTTTGTGTCTATATACTACCAAATCCTCTTTTAGTAGCTTTCTGGCAATATGGATCCGATTTTTGACAGTTCCAATCGGAATTTGAAGCTTATCTGCGATTTCATGGTATTTGAAACCTCGGAAGTGCATCATGAATGGAGTCTTGTATACATCATCCAATTTTTGGATTGCATATTGGATATCATCCATGGCAAAGTTTCCGTAGGCACCATTCTCAATTTGGGAATCGCTAGAATTGATATAATGTAAGTTGTCAGTGGTGTCAACGAATGTACCTCTTCTCACCATTCGCTGATAGTTGGTGATAAAGGTGTTTTTCATGATTGTATATAACCAAGCCTTCAGGTTAGTTCCTTCTGTGAATTTATCTCGGTTGGTAAAAGCTTTGACCATTGTATCTTGCAGTAGATCGTTAGCATCATCCATGTCCCGAGTCAACTTGAGCGCAAAAGGCTTCAAGGTACTGGACAGTTTGTTTAGCGAGTAACTGAATTCTAGAGTCGTCATGGTTGTCGGTTTGTTTTTTTGTTTAATCAAATGTAATGAGGATTAAACAGAATGCAAACATTTTGTCTAATTTTTTTTAAAATTTATTAAACAAAATAAAATTCCGAAGACAAATCTTGGAATAAATGGCTAATAATGAGGATAGGAGGCAAAAAAAGGGTAATCTGTGAAGATTACCCTTGTTTAAGATTTTTCAGAAAATGTTACACTTAATTATTTTTCCTGTGGAACGCGCTCCATTTCCTCTAGCATTTCCTTGATATCCCGGATGTAATTGAGTTGCTCCACGTTGGAAGGAAGTCGCAAATCTTGTCCGATGATCTGATATCCGGAAACCAAAATCTTCGCTTCGCTGAATCTTTCGGATAGATTGTCTAGGTATTCCTGTATCTGCTCTGCACTTGGAGAAGTCGTGACCACCGTCATTAAGTAGTCCGGCTGATGCATGGCATAGACGGAGTTAAGGTCCTCATTCGGAGTATTTTGACCTAGGTATATTACCTTATGACCTTTGTTTTTGATCAGGTAGCAAGCAAACAGGAGCGAAATCTCGTGAAGTTCACCAGCAGGTAGATAGAGCAGAAACTTCTTTCCACCGCCATTTGTCACTTGACCGTCTATCGCTACGATGAGCTTTTGACGAACAAGGTTGGAGATGAAGTGCTCCTGTGCAGGATTGATTGCTCCGGTTTGCCATAGTACTCCGATCTTAGACATAAATGGATAGATGATATTGAGCATGGTCTGCTCAAAGCCCAATTTCAGGATGTTTGAAGAAAGGATCTTATCAAATCGCTCTTCATCCATTTCGATCATACTGATCGTCAAGGCATGTATCTGATCATCGTGCGTAAGAGATCGCTCAGTCAGCTTCATCACCTCATCTCGAAGCTCTCTATGCTCCATGGAAGCAATTTTACTGATTTTAAAGCCATTGTCATTTAGCAAGGCTACATTAAGAATCAGCTTCAAATCCGCATCGTCATAATAACGGATATTTGTATCGGTACGCTTGGGGCTCAGCAAATTATATCGCTGCTCCCATATACGAAGCGTATGGGCTTTTATACCGGATAGTTGTTCGAGATCCTTGATTGAATATGTGCTCACTTTTCTTCTTTTTTAAAGAACTCCTTGGGTACTATAAATAAACCAAATGATATGGCATCATCTTTTTTGTTGGTGCGATGATGGGCCTGATGTGCACGAAAAATTCCCAGCAAAAAAGAATTTTTCGGACGTTCAAACCATTTCAATCGCCGATGAACCAATACATCGTGAAGGACAAAATAGAGAATGCCATAGAGGCTGATTCCCATTCCTATCCAAAATCGGTAATCAAGATTTTCCAATCCAAGCAAAATCAAAACCACCGCGATACTTCCGAACAGCAAGGAAAATAGATCATTGAGTTCGAAAAACGAATTAGAAGGCTGATGATGGGTCTTGTGAATCATCCAAAGAGGACCATGCATCAAATACTTGTGGATAAACCACCCAGACAGCTCCATGAGGAGGAAACCCAGTATAGTAAAACCTATTGCTTCTATCATAATGCTTTCAACTGACAGGTTTTTGCTTATAGTATAAGCTGATTTGAGACGAATGTGTTTTGAGAATCAGTGTTTTAATTTTATGATTTAAATCAGAATTCAGACCACAGTAAAATTCAAAACTGTGAAAAATACGATTAATGTCAATAATAAAAGGAGTGCAATTGGATTGAATTTTTCAAATTTAGCCTTCCGGAATATCAAATGAACCACAAAAGACACCCCAAACCAGCCTAAATAATTTTCTACCGGAATCACATCAAACTTCCAATACCAGAAATCCAAAGCAACGGCTACCGGCTCAATGATGTAATCCAGCGCAGTCATTGCCAAGGCCCCAAGAAAGGCCGCGTAATAGTCATTGGGAACCTTACGGAATACTGATCCCGTCAAGTAGGCGAGAATAAACCAATTGACCCCAATGATAATCGGGACATCCCAAAGCTTGGGCCCTAAAGTAGGTCCATAAACATAGTCTCCAAATAAATAGCCGGTATGAATCCCGATCAGCTCAGCGCCAAATCCAATCCAGAAGGCTGCTGCCGCAAAAATGGGAAAGGAATCATTCCATCCTCGGTGAAAAAGTAAAATGATCAATAAGCTACTCAATAGCTGTACCGGCGTGAGAGCCAAAAACCAATCTTGGTACTCCGGAAGTGATAAACCCAGGATTCCCACACCATGAAGCACCAAAATGACGATTCGGGCAATAGTCAATCGAAGGGTATAGCCGGAGCCTCGCTCAGGTACTACTTGATGCATAGCTAGCTGGGGAAAGGTTTTTTACTTGGGATTCGTAACTTTGAGTCTTCAAATTTGTTGGCAAAAAAACAAAAATTAAATCAAAAACAGGATGATATTATATAATGTGACCATTAATGTGTCCCCGGACATCGAAGAAGACTTCCTTCAGTGGATGCGTGAAACCCATATTCCGGAGGTGATGGCCACAGGAATATTTACCGAACACAAGTTCTGCCGACTGATCCATCAGTCAGATGACGGAAGTACCAATTATGCCATTCAGTACTTCACAGAGAGTATGGCCAAAATGCAGGAATACGAATCCAAGCATGCAAATGCACTCCGTGCCAAAACTCAAGAGCGCTATAAAGATAAGGCCTTAGCCTTTCGCACTTTACTTGAGATTCTGTAAGCATGCCCAATTGGCTCAAACTAATCATCAGCCTAATCCTACCACAAGTAGCCGGAGGTACAGGTGCCTATTTCACCATTACCTCCATAGAAAGCTGGTATCAGACGATCAATAAACCCAGCTTCAATCCTCCGGGTTGGCTTTTCGGCCCGGTTTGGACCACACTCTATCTTTTGATGGGAATCGCTTGCTACCTGATCTGGAAGAGTGATCATCCGCAGAAAAAGCCGCTACTCATTCTTTACTTCACGCAGCTCGGCCTCAATGCCCTTTGGTCGCCGGCTTTCTTTGGGATGGAGTCGCCGATTTTAGGTTTGGTGGTGATTATTCCACTTTGGATCTTGATTTTTCTTTCCGTGAAAAAATTTAAAATCATCAATGCTTGGGCTTCCTGGTTGATGATTCCCTATTTGGCTTGGGTAAGTTTTGCGACGGTCTTGAATTTTTCGATCTGGTGGTTGAATTGAGGCGAATAAAAGATTGATGCTTAGGCAAAAGCATTAACATCTTTTCACTAGAATTTTAGCTTATTTATTTTAGTTTTAAACTTTAATAAAAAAGCTGTTTTATGAAAATAATTTTTCGGGGCTTGACCCTTTTGCTTTTCTTTTCCTGCACCGAAAAAGCATCAGAGCAAATTGCCGAAGGAGCCATCCAAACCCAAACCTACACCGAAAACCAACTCGAAAACCTCCAAATCACCTTAGATACCCTCAAAGTTGATGTAGGCGAGGAATTGGTCAATTCTAGCGCCTACTATGGTTTTGGACTGAGTGAGGATGGCAAGTCTATTTTTTTCTCGGAAAGCCAAAGTTCCGAGATCCATGAGATCGATCTGGGGGAGATGAAACTGCTACGACGGATTCCTTTTGAGAAAGACGGGCCCAACCGGGCACCGGATTTTGTAGAAAGCTTTGATGTACTGCCTGGTGATGAATTCATGTTGGCCAACTATGCCATTCAGGCTATCTACAATGATCAGGCAGAAAAAATCCAAGACCTTAAGCTCAGGGCTGAGGAATACGATGAGATCGATGAGTCATTGGGAGGCCTTTATACCTATGTCGCTATCAGTCCCGACAAGAAAAAAGCTTTTTCTCTTCCAGCGCCTTTTGGAGAGTTCACCGCGGGATTGGCTGTCTTGGACTTGGAATCCAAAACAGGGGAACTGCTCAAGCTTCCGGCCTTGGACCTGACCCAAAATTTCCGGGTCACTTTTTCTCAAAATGGAGGAATCACCACTTCGGGAGATATGATTCGAATGGAAAAAATAAAGGATCAGCTTGTCATATATTCCGGAAGTACGGCCGACTTCTATCTATACGATATGCCTAGCGATTCCTTGATGTTGCTGAAGTTTGACCATCAACTGGTAGAAAACCAAAAGAAAGGAACCTTCAAAACTCAAGCAGGCTCTCAGGAAGAGCGAGTGGAGATTTCCGGAGAGATTCGAAAGCAAATCAACTTTTATGGATTCATTTGGGATGACACTAGGCAGCAGTATTTCCGGTTTGGGATCAAAGGAAATGGCACTAATGACTCAGGAGAGCCGCGTCCGTCTGATGTTTTTTTGTTTTCCTATGATCAGGATTTCAATCTCTTGGGAGAAAAGAAAATCGAAGGGCTATCCAATGTTTTTTTCAACGGCTTCTTCTTTGACGGAAAAATATACAATTACAGGCCCGTGGAGGAAGACCCCGGATTTGTGGTGATGACTTTGAACTATTGATATTAAAACTATGAAAAAACTGCTATTTCCCTTTTTCTGCGCCGCATTGGCATTTTCCTGTGGTGCATCCGATGAGTCCGCCGATTCGGGCTCGGATAATGTGCTGGAAGATTTTTCCTTCACCGTAGATACTGTCGTGGTCGATCCGGGGGAAGAGATTATCAATCTTTCGCAAGGTATCCGAAGCAGCGACTTAGATGAGAGCAAGACCCACTTTTATCTTTTTGATCCAGCCACCACAAAAATTAATAAGATCAATCTAGACGAGTTGAGACTTGTCCAGCAAATTCCTTTTGAAAAAGAAGGACCTAATGGTGTAGGAGAGTATTTATCAGCAGTCAAAGTCCTGTCTGGCGAACGCTTTCTTTTTGGGAGTTTCCGGAATACCGGAATTTATTCCAAATCGGGAGAAAAAATTCGAGACCTCACGCTGAAGCCAGAAGAGCTGGAAATCGAAGGAATGGAAGAGGGAATTGGTTTTTCGCTCAGCAATTCGATGAGACTCAGCCCAGATGAAAGCCATATTCTTTCCCTGCCGGGAGATTTTATGGAAGGCACCCGTCAGTTGGCAAAGATCAATTTGGAGGAAAAAACCGGAAAACTGCTTCAAATTCCCGGATTGGATAAGTCTACCGAGTTTCGAATTCTGCTCCAATCCGACCAAACCATGTCCATTTTTGCGGACCCTACCCATTTTCAAGAGTTTTTTGGAACTTATTTCTTATCCGCAGGCGCCACCAATTCGATTTATATATATGACTACCAAACGGATTCCCTAGATCTCCGCACCTTTGATTTTACCGTCACCCCAAATGAAAAGGAAGTTCCTGTCCAAGGAAAAGTTTCTTCGCCAGAAGAATTTGAGTCGGAAATGGAGAAGGCAATCACTCAGATCATGTTTGAAAAACTCATCTATGATGATAAAAACGAACGATTTTACCGTTTTGCCCGAATCATGGATCCAAAAATAGATGAGGAAACATCAAGAACTTCAGATGTATTCCTATTTGCCTTTGACAAATCGCTCAAGCTCATTGGTGAAACGGCCATCCCTGAACTTAAAGCCATTCCTTCTGATGCCTTCTTCAAAGACGGCAAGCTATGGTCCTATGTCAATGTGGATGATGAGTTGGGTTTTGCGGTGATGGATTTTGAATTTTAGAAGTATGAAAAAACTGGCTGTAATACTTTTTATTCCTATGATTTTTTCTTGTGGAGGTAGTTCTTCTAAGAAGTCAAAGTCTGACAATATTTTCGAGGACCTAACGGTTACGATAGACACCGTGATGATTGATTCGAAAGGAAAACTTTTTGATCTAGGACGAGGCCCACATACTTCCTCCATTTCTGAGGATGGCCATTACCTTTATCTGTTCAATTCCAGAACCCTTCAAATCCAGCAGATCAATTTGGATCAATTGGAATGGGAAAAGGACTTTGACTTTGAAATGGAAGGACCGAATGGAATAAGCGATTATGTTTTTGAAACGCAGATCCTAGGCGATAGTACTTTTTTGATTACTGCTTTCAATCAACTGGGCATTTTCTCAGCCGATGGCACAAAGCTGAAAGATTTGTCGATTTCATCACTACCCTTAAAGACGGATTTACAAGAGTTGGATTACAGCGTAATTCTTTCCAAAGATCAAAAAAATCTCTTCTCGCTTCCGGGAGTTCGATATTTTGGACCTAGAACCTTTGCCAAGATTAACCTGGAAACCTACGAAATTGACAACTTTTCAATGCCTGAAATGAATTGGATTTTTGACTTGAAAGTTGGGACAGCCAACCAAGTCGTTTTTCAAGAATACATGTACTTGCAGGAGTTAAATCAAAAGATTTTGGCTTTGAGTCCTTCCACATCTGCGTTTTATCGGTATGACCAAGAGACTGATTCCTTTACTTATCATTCCTTTGTCCATGTTCTTAGTCCAGTTTCCAATGATACAGAACTTAAAACTGTCGTGGAAACTGACGAAGAATACCAAGAAGAAATGAGGAAGTTTTTTAAGGGTATGTATTTTGGTCCATTGATTTGGGATGAAAAGGAACAGGTTTATATCCGATTTGGTAGAAGGGCTAATGAAATGGACGAATCTTGGCAGAGTATCTCCAGCCAGGTTTATATGTATGCCTATGATCAGGATTTCAATCTGATTGGAGAGGCAGAGTTGCCCGAAGAAATTAAATTCCCAAGAGATTTCTTCACCAAAGACGGCAAACTCTGGTCCTATGTCAATGTGGAGGACGAATTGGGCTTTGCGGTGATGGATTTTAAATTTTAAACCAACAAAATGATGAAAAAACTACCTATTTACCTTTTAATCCTTACCCTTTTTTCTTGTGGTGGAGATCCAGAAGCTTCTAAGGCTACCCGAGACTTAGAGATCACCTACGAAATCGACACGGTGATGGTGGATCCCGGAGATCATTTCTTTTTTCTCAACTGGGGTTTGGGGATCGCTGATGTTTCGGCGGATAAAAAAATGCTCTTTAACCTCAACCCTCAAACCTTTCTACTTGAGATAGTTGATTTGGATGCCTTGGCACTGAGGGAGACTGTCCAACTAGAAAAAGAAGGTCCAAATGGAGTTGGTGGAGGCTTTATCAGCAAGCTTCAGGTGTTGGATAATGGCAATTTGCTCCTATACGACTTCCAAAAAATATTTGAAATCACCCAAAAGGGGGAGCTAGTCCGGAGCTATGAGTTTGACAAAAGCAAACTGAGCGGGTATGATTTTGGCGAGACTGATGACGTAGAGACGATGGGGATTTTTTCTCCTGATAGGAAGCGATTTATAGGTCAATTGACCGATGAGGACTTCAAAAAACCGGCAAAAGGATTGGCTTTTGTCGATACCGAGACAATGGAAATTCAAGTGGAGGAGACTGATGCGATATCCAAACTGGATGAATATCGAGTCATGTTTGAGATGGACGGAAATTCTATGATGTCCACTGGAGAGCAGGTCTTCATGGATGTGATCGATGGTGATTTTGTGTTCTCCAATACGGGATTCAATGAAATCTATGTGTATGATTTTGATGCTGACTCCCTGATTCAGCACCAATACCAGGCTCAATTAAGTTCCAATGAGCGAATATTGGATTATCCGCAGCGAGTGGAAAGCCGGGAGGCCTTGATGGAGGTGATGAAGGAAAAGAATGAGCAAGTTCGCTTTGGTCCACTTATTCCTCAGCCTGAGAAAAACCTGATTTGGAGACTGACCAAGGATAAGGATCGGATGATTGCTGATTCGGTGATTTACAAGAATGTGGTCACTGTTTTTGACTCAGATTATCAAATGCTTCATGAAGAGGTCGTTGAAAAATTTCCGGGTTCAAATATGTCTTTCTTTAAGGACGGGATGTTGTATGCTTATATCAATCTAGACGACGAAATGGCTTTTGTTCGGGTGAAGCCGAGTATTTCTGAATAAAAGCTCCCGCTAAGTCGCAAGGAAGCAAAAGAGTTTTCCTGCTGATCTGCGCCGCTAATCTGGGTAAATCTGCGGGAGATCTTTTGAATTTCTTCTGCCAGCTAGTTTTCCACTATGATTCTATGTGGTTTTAAAAAAGAAAAGGACCACATAGTCACAAAGAAAAGGGCGTATGATTCTGTTTTAACCGTTGGTGAGAAATCAAAATGTGGTTGCATTTCTAGAAGAGCAAGAGAATGCTCACGCCGTGGGGGATCGCAGTGACAGAACTAAAGCTTTGTAACTTGGCTACCTTGCGGGAGGCAATTTGAATTGAAAATCAAATCGCTTCTCCGAAGCTCTTGTTACCTCTCACATCAACTTTCTTCAATCAAAATCGCCTCTCCGAGGCTTTCCATCAAAGGACCTTGCTACAGCACCGGAGGTGCGATCTCATTGTAGCGAATAAAGCCACAAACTCAGCAGAGCACCGGCGGTGCGATTTGATTAATTCTAAAAACCCTCTTTGTCTCATCTATTCTGAGATTGGTTAAAGTCTGTGATTTGGACCTTTGAAAATGCAGTCTCCTGACTGCTAGCGACTGTTAGTAAGTTTTACTTGTGCAAATCAGGAGGTACCCGCAGGAGATCTTTTGAATTGGTTTTGTCAGCTAGTTATCCACTATGCTATATGCACTATGTTTCTATGTGGTTTTAAAAAAGAAAAGAACCACATAGTCACATAGAAATACCTAAAATTCCCTTGAATGGAATTTTTATATCTAAGTAAGGACTGCTGCGATTCTTGGCTTTTACTAGTTGAAATTCACGACTCTTCCTTCTGAACTTACTTTTGTCCCGTCATCAAGCGTTGCTTCGAGATAATATTGTATTCGGTCTGGAATATTACTGATATCCGAAAACTCCAACAAAAATCCTCGTATCCCGGGGGAGTTTTCGGCGATATATTCTGAGATTGATCGCTCTGTGCCTTCTACTTGTAATTGCTCTGTAATATCAAGTCTAGTGCTGCTATTGTCTGGATCTGTAATTTCTACTTTAAAGCTTTCAATCCTATTTTTGAAGAGGACTATCTGATCTCCACAAGGGACCACAGCTGCTTTTACTACTTTTCTTTCTTTAGGACTTTCTCCAGCTTGCTCAATTGATGTAATCCGTTCTGTCTCTATAATTAGTACTTCAATGAGCAGGTCTTCCTTATTTATCGGGCTTTCTACGTCAAATTCTATATAATTATTTCCATCCAAGACCAAAGCTCTGGATTCCATTCCTGTAATGGTCACCTCATAAGTATCCTCATTGCAACATGCGAATAGTATTGGAATGATGGAAAAAATCAGAAGAAGTGTTCTAACTGTTTTTTTCATAAGAAACTTGAGGTTTTTGTTCATGCTAAGGACTACATTTAAAAATCAGGATTAAATCTTTTCCGGCCAGTATTTCTCCTATTATGTTTAGGTTATCATTTTTTATATGGTTGTAGGATCAAAAATAATAGCCCAAAGCCTGAGCAATGGCATTCAACTTTTCCTTCTGGTTTTTACAAAAATTATGCTTTTTATTGAATACCGCTATGTTTCTATGTGGTTTGAAAAAAAGGATAGAACCACATAGGAATATAAGAAAGACTCTTATTTGTCTTTTCCATTCCGCTGATCATCGCAGAAAACCCCGGTGATTTTCGCGGATTTAGGTTCTTGGGCTTATTCTTTTGAGAAAAAAATCAGCGGGCATCTTCGTCGCTAATCTGCGGAAATCTACGGGAAAACATTTGAATTTCTTCTGCCAGCTAGTTATCCAGTATGCTATGTGCGCTTTGTTTCTATGTGGTTTTAAAAAAGAAAAGAACCACATAGTCACATAGAAAAGACTCTTATTTGTCTTTCCATTCCGCTGATCATCGCAGAAAACCCCGGTGATTTTCGCGGATTTAGGTTCTTGGGCTTATTCTTTTGAGAAAAAAATCAGCGGGCATCTTCGTCGCTAATCTGCGGAAATCTGCGGGAAAACATTTGAATTTCTTCTGCCAGCTAGTTATCCAGTATGCTATGTGCGCTTTGTTTCTATGTGGTTTTAAAAAAGAAAAGAACCACATAGTCACATAGAAAAGACTCTTATTTGCCTTTCCTGTTTATTTTGGTTTTGATGATGTATTCTTTGAATAAGGGCTTGAAATCAGAGTACCTGAAAATGACTCAATTGGAAAAAGAGCCGGATACCAAGCGTTATGAGAAGAAATTGGAGCGAACACTTTCCAAAAAGAAAGCTCCTCAAAAAGATTAAAGACATTTCTACCACCGAAAAAGACGTTAAAAATGAAAGAATTTCGAAAAATAGCCCTCTTTGCGGATCTCACTGAGATGGATGAACTGCTTTTGAAATTTATCAAAGGCTATGATAAGCTCTTTGATTTCGAAGAGCTTTACTTGGTTCACCAGATAGAGGTCGAAGCCCTTTCGTCTGACCTGAAAGAGATGTTGGATGAGAAAAATCAGACCTTGGAAGGTTTGATCGAGGAGGATATTCAATCCAAAATCGAGGAGGTTTTTGGTCCGGGAAAGTCCACGATCAAATCCTACATACATCCCAGGCCCGACTTTAGCGAATTGGTTCAGTGGCTGAATAAACAAAAGTTTGATCTGGTTTTCTTGGGTAAAAAGAAAGGGCTTGAGGGTAGCGGTATTTTCAGCAGTAAGCTGGTTCGCCTGCTTCGCACCAATCTGATTTTGGTCCCTGAAACGGCTATAGCTACGATCACAGATGTGGTCGTTCCCATTGATTTTTCGGATTATTCTCCGAAAGTCCTTCAATCAGCTGAGTTTATTGCTCAAAAAACGGATGCCAAGCTCACGCCTCTTCATGTGTTGAAAATTGGGATTCATTATTTCCCATTTGTGGCTGGGGAAAGTCAGATTCAAAAGAGTTTGGAAAAGGAAGCCCGATCCAAATTTGAGAAATTGATGAAAAAAGCGAAGACCGATCGTGAGCTGCTTACTATTCGATCATTTGGAAAGCCGATCGGGAATGCGATTTACAACAAGGCAAGGGAGCTAAATTCCGACCTGATTATCATTTCGAAGAAGGGGAAATCTGACGATGAGGATTTGCTAATCGGTAGTGTAGCAGAGAACCTTATCGCCAATGATAAGGATATCAGCGTAATGATTTTGCAATAGTTTTATTGCTTCTGAAGTAAAAAGACACCCATTTCTCGCTGTTCCAAGACTAAAACGGTTTTGGGAGCTTCCAGAAATTGAAAGCCCATTTTCTGCAACTTATCCACATGGCTTTGGGTCAGCACAAAACGTTCTGATCCGTCCGGCAAGCGGTATTTGCCGCCTTCCAGTTTTTCTGACTTCTCTAAGATATTGCTAAAGCCGGTACACATCCGAAACCAAAAAATTCCTCCCGGCTTTAGTACCCGATGAATTTCTTTGATCATTTGCCAAAAGTTATCCACATTTTCTGCAAAATGCAGCACTGCTGAGCAAATAAGGGCATCGAAGGCCTGATTGTGGAATGGAATTTCTTCCAATCTTCCTAGCTGAAACCGATGCGAATCATAGTTTGGGTCAAGACTCTTTGCCTGATAGCGACAGTACTGAATAGCCAATTCATTTGGGTCGATTCCAAAGATCGAATAGCCTTGATTGATAAAGTAAACCGTGTTCCTTCCTTCTCCACAACCCGCGTCAAGGATTTTCATTTCCTTGGTAAACCTACCCTTCAGGATCTGATCCAAGAGGTAGTTATCCACATTGCCCAAAAGCCGATTTAACTCCTTAATCTCCATTTTCTAGTTTGTCCAAGGCCTTTCGGGCTTTAATCCGACCAATTTCTATCATTTCTGCTGCTCGATAAAACTCCAATGTTCCTGCTTGCTTTCGAGCCACTTTTACTTGTACATCTACCGCATGCTTTTCCAAAAGCAGTTCACAAAAGCGGTCTTGCAAAAGGTCGAATGAGCGCTTCACCAAGTTCAAGGTGGAATAATTGATGTCTTTCTCCAAAGATTTTTCCTCCGGAAAGTACTGGGTCATTTTATTTTTATAATCAATCATCCAAGCAGGAAGGCTTTTGATAAATCGGTTTCCTTTTGAATCTTTTTTGGGAGGGGCGATGTATTCTTGATCCAGCCCATTGACATCTACTACGACCAAAAGGGTATCATTTTGGGGTGTCAGAAGGGAAATGGGAATCGGATTCAACACGCCGCCATCTACTAAGAGCTGTCGTCCCTGCTTAGCGGGAATAAATACAGAAGGAATGCTACCGGATGCTCGAATGGCTGCAAATAGGCTTCCTTTATTAAAAACGACCTCTTTTCCGCTTTCTACATCTACTGCATTGCAGGAAAAAGGCAAGGCTAAATCCTCTATCTGACAGTCTGGAACTACCTTTTTTAAAGCCGAAAAGACTTTTTCTCCTTTAATAAAACCCTTACTCGAAAAGGTAAAGTCCATCAGGGAAAATACATCGATCCGGTCCAAATTGCAGATCCAGTTCTTAAACTCTTCCATTTTGCCACTGGCGTACATTCCGCCTACCAGAGCACCTGCTGAGCAACCCGCGATTTCGGCTATTTCGTAACCCCGCTCCTCCAATTCCTCAATCACTCCGACATGCGCCAATCCTCGAGCTCCACCGCTACTCAAAACCAATGAAACTTTCTGCTTTTTTGCCATATCTTTAGGATGAAAAATCAATAAACGAAAGTAATAAATATGAGCGAATTCAAACCCTTTCACCTTGCATTCCCTATTCGTGATATCGAAGAGACCCGTGCTTTCTATGGAGAATTGCTTGGATGTGATATCGGTAGAAGTACTGATAAATGGATCGATTTCAACTTTTTTGGGCACCAATTGTCTGCACACATCAAGCCTGAGGAATTAGCCAAAGCAAATACCAATGCAGTAGATGGCAAAAATGTGCCGGTTCGACATTTTGGGGTGATCCTCCCTTGGGACGAGTGGCATGATCTGGCTGATAAATTGAAATCTCATGGGATAGATTTTGTCATCGAGCCATACATCCGTTTCAAAGGTGAAGTAGGCGAGCAAGCGACGATGTTTTTCTTGGATCCCTGCGGAAATGCACTTGAATTCAAGTCTTTTCAAGACGAATCTCAGATTTTTGCCAAGTAATATCTCTTGAAGAAACACAAATTAAATACAGGCATCGGTCGAATGATCGAAATCGAAGGAAAGGACTACCTCTATTTCAGCGGGACTTCCTATCTGGGAATCCCCCAGGATATAGATTTTTTGGACATTCTGGCCAATAATGTGTTCGAGTATGGTTCTAATTTCGGCCAAAGCAGAAAGAATAATATACAGCTGGAAGTCTTTGATGAATTTGAAAGCTTTTTTGCTGATGAGGCTGGCGCTGATGCAGGAGCACTTTTCAGTTCGGGTTACCTTGCAGGGATTGCTGCTTGGAAGAGTGTCATTAATCTTGTAGATGAGGTCTGGATTGCCCCAGATGCCCATCCGGCGGTTATTCCAGACGGACATCTAGCAAGTGATCAATTAAATTTTAAACAATGGAAAATTGATTGTCTGGAAAAAGCTGAATCTCTTTCTTCTCGAAGCATATTGATAGTTGTTAATGCCGTGGATGCTTTAAATGTGCAAATCCATGATTATTCTTGGGTGGAGGAAATTGGCAAAAAGCACAAAGTCTGGTTGTTGGTTGATGACTCACATGCTTTTGGGATACTGGGACATGGAATATTTGGCACTTACTCCAAGCTGCAATATGATGCCGTTTCGGTAATTGTGAGCGGTTCTTTGGGTAAGGGTTTGGGCCTGCCAGCCGGAATCGTTCTCTGTCCGGATTATCATATAGACCATATTAAAAATTTGCCTCTTTTCGCTGGGGCTTCTCCTGGATCTCCTGCCCATATCCGGACTTTTTTGGAAATGCAGCATACTTATGAGGCGGCACACGAACACCTGAAGGAATTGTGTCAATACTTTTATGAGTTGATTGCCTTTATGCCACAGATCATAGGAAACCCTGACTACCCGGTTTTTCGATATACCGAAGACTCTTGGGTGGAGCAATTGGAAAAATCCGGGATCATCACCTCCAGTTTTCCTTATCCACATGCAGATAGTCCTAAGGTTAACCGGATTGTTCTTTCAGCTTTCCACGAAAAAGAAGATATTGAATACCTCGCTGATATTTTAGAAAACCTAGCCCTTTAACAATGCAAAAGCTATCGATTCTATTTCTGATTGTTTTATTTTCATTCGCTTGTTCTCAAAAAGAGCCCGTACTTTTTGAAGATGGTTTGGAGGATTTTCCGACTCTTGAGAGAGTCTTGGATAGTGTGGATAAGTATCAAGTTCAGATTCTTTTTACGCAAATTGATCGAAATGAGCACATGAATCCCATGATGGAAACCTTTTCATTCAATTTGGATGATGAGCGCTATTTCTATCCGGCTTCCACGGTAAAGTTGCCAGTGGCAATTCTAGCCTTAGAATGGCTCGAAGAGCAGAATGTGGATAACTTAACCTTGGACACGCCTATGCTGACAGATTCGGTCAGGCCCTCACAGCTTCCAGCGTATGTGGATAAGTCCTCTATGGATTCACTCCCCAGCATAGGGCATTACATCAAAAAAATCCTTTTGGTTTCTGACAATGACGCATACAATCGCTTGTATGAGTTGCTTGGTCAAGACTACATTAATCAAAAGCTTGCCGAAAAGGGCTTGAATCATACAGTAATTAATCATCGACTGAGTTATCCGGCAAATGAGGTAGAAAATCGTTTCTTCAATCCCATTCGATTTGTGGATAAGTCGGGAAATGTTCTATTGGAATTGCCTGAAAGAACGACCGAAAAGGTTTATTCCAATCCTGAGCGACCCATGATTGGGCGGGCCTACTATGCCGGAGATTCGCTGATTGAGACAGGGATGGAGTTTACTTTCAAAAATAAATTTGCCTTGTCCGACTTGCATGGAGTCGTTCAGCGAATTGTATTTCCTCGTTCATTTATGGAAACCGATCGTTTTAACTTGAATGAGGAGCATCGGGAGTTTATACTAAAATACATGAGTATGCTACCCGGCGAGTCTGATTTTCCGAAGTACGAAGGACCTGATTATTACGACAGCTATTCCAAGTTTTTAAAGTTTGGAACAGATAAAAACCCCATCCAGGACCGCTTCCGGATTTTCAACAAGACTGGTTGGGCTTATGGTCACCTGATTGATGGAAGCTATTTTGTGGATTATGAGAATGGCGTCGAATTTTTTGTGTCGGCGGTGATTTATACCAACCAAAATGAAACCCTGAATGATAATACTTACGAGACGGAGGGAATTGGATTACCCTTCTTTGCCGAATTGGGTGAGTATCTTTATCAGCGGGAGTTGAATCGTAAGAAAATATTGAAGCCGGATTTTGAAGGATTGAAATTTGAGTACTAAGCGGTGAAGCTGTTTGTCAAATATTTTAAGAAGAATTGGGCTTGGGGATTATTGTTTGCAGTTCCTCTAGTCTTTTGGCAAAAAGGCTATGTCTATCCCGAGTTGCGTTTCGAGTATGATTTTCTTCGGGAAAATGCCACTTACTATGAAATGCTATTTTATTGGGCCTTTTGGACTGCCACTCAATTCTTCGTCTGGCGTCCTGCGTATTTATTCCGAGAAAGAAATTCCATGAAGAATGACTGAATTAAGAAAAAAGCGATTTAGCATCACATTGATCGAGCCAAGACTGTTTTTGAAGACTTTTTGGCCAGCGATTTTGATATATCCTGTACTCATCGCCATTCTAACCGATGGTTATGTAAGTTTTAAAGAGGGCTTTAACTGGGATTTTTTGAATGAAGGCGAGACTTATATTAAGTTCATTTTCAATCTTGCCTACTTGACAGTTTTTAATTATTTCATCTTTTGGAGATGGAATCAAAAATTGATAGAAAAGGTCAAAGCGAAAAATGGAGCAAAAAAGTAATTATCCACATTCTCCACTATCAAAAAACCCCTTCTAAATCAACCATCGACTGTGGATAAGTATTGCCCATTTGAATTCCGATCTGTTTTAGTTGCGCTGTGGATAACTCCCAAGGGTGATGAATATCAAAGCCTTTGATATCCGCTAATTCAGGAACCCACAATCGAACATAGTCTCCATTTCTGTCATAATTTTTTCCTTGCCTCAGAATATTGAAGTAGCGGTTTTCTCGTGGATCATTTCCTACACCACCTACGTACATCCAATTTCCCCAATTGGAACAAACATCATAATCGATCAGCTGGCTTTCGAAATAACTAGCCCCCCAAGTCCAATCAATTCCTAAATCATTGACCAGAAAACTCGCCACATTTTGACGGCCACGATTTGACATGAAGCCGGAGAATTTGAGTTCTCGCATATTGGCATCTACAAAGGGGACTCCTGTCTGCCCCTCACACCAGCGCTTAAAATCAGCACTATCTCTGCGCCAGGAGTCCCTTGTATTTTTAATCCCTTCTATCTTGAAGACTTTATTCCCGTGTTTTTTGGTGATAAAGCGAAAATAATCTCTCCAAATCAGCTCAAAAATCAACCAATAAGTACTTTGGTTTTTCTTTCGCTCCTTTTCATATTGCTTCACTTCCTCGTATATAGTACGAGGCGACAAACACCCTAAAGCTAGCCAAGCGGAAAATTTTGAACTGTAGTCGGCACCGATAAGCCCATTTCGGGTTTCTTTATAAACTTTCAGGTGATCACCTTCCCAAAAATAGGATTGGATTCGCCCGAGGCCAGCGCTTTCTCCACCATCAAACTCCATCACCGAACGGCGCTCAGGCTCAGGGTCCTCCAATCCGTAACTTTTCAAATCAGGCAATTCACCACTTTGAGGAATCACTGATTCATTTGGAAATTTTATTTTATTGGGTTGTGGATAAATGGGCCTAACAGAAGCCATTTTCTCCACCGATTTTCTGAATTGGGTAAAAACTTCAGGAACTTGTGTCACAGGAAATGGTAAATCCTCAATGTGATAAAGGGTTGATTGCCAAAACCTTTCCGTGGCAATCCCCTTGGACCAAGCAGCTTTCTCCAAAGACTTATCCACATGCTGTTCTTCTGCAGTCACCTCTTCCGAGAAAAATATAGCATCTGCTTTTATTCGCTCAGCTAAGGTGATTATTTCGACCTCAGGATTTCCTCTTAGGATTACTAAGTCTCCGTCAATCTTGCGTAGATTTCTTCTTAAATCCACCACAGATTCCAATAGGAATTTACCTCTGAAACTTCCGGTTTTCGGAAAACCAATTTCCGTCGTCTCAAAATGTCGAGGATCAAAGCAGTAAACAGGAATCACCTCGGCTCCGCCAGAGCAGGCCTTGTGTAATGCTTCCTGATCTTTTACGCGAAGATCATTTCGAAACCAAACGATAATCCTATTGAAGTTCATATTGTGCAAACATGCTGTCTAGGTGAAGTGTTTGGGAGAAAAATAAAAATTGAGTTGTAGCGATTTTGTTTAATTTCAGCTTTGATTCGATTGATTATGAAAAAAATTCCGTTGCTCCTCGTTTTACTGGGTCTTGTCCCTTTTTCTGCTTTTTGCCAAAGTCTTCAAGAAAAATTGGGTTATCCCAAAGATTCCAAACTTTTGATCATTCATGGAGATGATGTGGGAGTTTCTCATTCTCAGAATAAAGCTACGTTTGAGGCGATCAAAAATGGCTTGGTCACTTCTACCAGTATGATGGTACCGGCGGCTTGGTCTTCAGAAGTTGCGGTGATGACAAAGGAAATTAGAGATCCCGATATTGGGATTCATATTACTCTTACCAATGAGTGGCTTCATTATAATTGGGGTCCCGAAGTAGGAAAGTCTAATGCTCCAGGTTTGGCAAATCCATTGGGCCACATGTATCCTACTTGCGTAGAAGTCAGTGAGCATGCTAGCCCGGAGGAAGTGGAAATGGAGGTTCGTGCTCAGATTGAATCCGCAAAATCCTTAGGAATTGATATCACACATCTGGATTCCCACATGGGCTGTATGTTTTTTGGTAGGCCGGAGTATTTGAAAATCTATGTCAAGCTAGCATTGGAATATGAAATTCCTGCCATGCTCAATCAGCAGATTTTACAAAGTTTAATTCTTCCCAATAAGCCCCTTTTTGAAGGCTTAAATGTGGATAAGTTGCCTGTGATAGATCAAATAATTATGGCAGATGAGGCAGCTTATGAAAGTGGAATGGAAGAATTTTACACACAAGCCTTGAAAAATCTGCCTGCAGGAGTCCATGTTTTGTTGATTCACCTCGCTTTTGATGATGAGGAAATGAACGCTGTGACGGCAGGCCATGACAGTTTCCATGCGCCTTGGCGACAGGCCGATTATGATTTTTTCACGAGTGAAAAAGCCAAGAATTTAATCGAAAAGGAAGGGATCAAATTGATTACTTGGCGGGAAATAGGAAAGGTGATGAGGGACTTATAATCGATAAATGCACTGCAATAGTGCAAAAAATCTTAAAAAGCGCACTGTCATAGTGCAGATTATGTATCTTTGGTACAAAATGTCCAAATGGAGCAGTTACTTCAATATTCTCAACAATTAATCAACCAAGTAGATACAGCATTTACTCGCTATGTCTATGATCGAATTAATTGGAAAAATCGTCTGGTTGGCCTTGTTGGTTTTCGAGGTGTCGGAAAAACGACCCTTATCCTTCAACATATCAAGAAAAATCTGGACCTCAAAGAAACCTTATATGTGACTGCGGAAGATTTTTATTTTGCGAAGAACCGCCTACTAGACCTTGCTGATGATTTTGTGAAAGCTGGCGGTAAATATCTTTTTATAGATGAGATTCATAAATATCCGGATTGGTCCAAAGAGATTAAATTGATCTACGATTACCATCAGAAGCTCAATGTAGTATTTACGGGATCTTCCATTCTTGATATCAAAAGAGGGAGTTCTGATTTGAGTAGGAGGGCTGCAATGTATTCAATGCAAGGGCTTTCATTTCGTGAATACTTGATGCTTAAACACCAAATACAAGTTCCAATTTTCTCCATCAATCAGATTATAAATCATCAGGTTGACATTCCTCAAATATCTCACCCCTTGCCCTTATTCAAGGAATATTTAAAATATGGTTATTATCCTTTTGCAAAGGATGAGGATTTTGAATTGAAACTTCAACAGGTTGTAAACCAAACATTGGAGGTCGATATTCCAACCTATTCTCAAATGAACATTTCAACAGGAAGGAAATTGAAACAACTCTTGGCAATTGTAGCAGAGAGTGTACCATTCAAACCCAACATGAGTAAAATAGCAGAAATGCTAAATATCAGCCGGAATAATATAGCGGACTACTTACTTTATATGGAGGAGGCAGGAATGACATTACAATTAAGAAGTCAAACAGGTGGAATTCGGGCTTTGGGAAAAATCGAAAAAGTGTATTTGGACAATACCAATCTAGTATTTGCCTTAGCAAAGGAAAATCAGAATACAGGTAATCTTCGAGAAACCTTTTTTCTCAATCAAACAAGGCTAAATCACCAGATTACTTCATCCGCCGCAAGTGATTTTAAAATTGGGGATTTAGAATTTGAATTGGGAGGAAAAAATAAAGGGGAAAAGCAGCTTAAAAATGTCGAAAAAGGATATTTAGTAAAAGATGATATTGAAATAGGTTTTCTAAATACTATTCCCCTTTGGCATTTCGGCTTAATGTACTGACAATAACCCTGATGAGTTGACTCATACTAACTTGGCCGAGTATTCTAAAAGAAGAAAAATGAAAATGATAAATAAGTATCCAAAAAGCATGAAAGCAGCTTTTCCCTTTTTAATTTTTGCAATCATTATCTCTTGTCAAACATCAATTGATTCTCCATCTCTTATTTTCGAAGACCTTGAAAATCAAGAGGGAATCGAAGGTAAAGCGGAATACCTCAACTCCCCATTTTCGGCTGCAGGGGATCGATTGTACTTAGTCGGTCATCAAAATGGCTCATTTCCGGATTTGGGTTGGCATGTGGAAGGAGAAATGGGAGGAATCTGGTTGCATCCAATTAAGTTGCTTGATGGTTTTGTAGCACAGCTTGGAGATGATTCTCAAAGCATTTGTCTGACGGAAGGAAAGACTTTTACCAATTATCCATTTGCCAATACGATTTATTATGGAAGCGTATTAGCAGATTTGGAAGTAGAACGTATGCACTTTGTACCGGATGCGAGGGAGGGAATGGTCGTTTTGTATCGTTTTCGAAATACTGGTTCTGTGGATAAATCATTTGATTTTTCATGGACTTCCAAGGTAGACTTGAGGCCGGTTTGGCTGGGTGAGCAAAGTGGGATGATTGATCAAGCGGACGAGGTAGCTTTTAATGAGTTGACCGGAACATTCACTGCAAAGGACCAAGGGAATGATTGGTATGCCGTATGGGGAACCGACGTGGGAATTCCGCTGACACCTATTGAGCCGACTTGTACTTTTGAATCTAAAGGCATGGGTACTTCGGCTGCCTTCGGGGTCCAACTGAATATTCCATCAGGGTCGGAATTGATTTTTCCCATCTATATCGCAGGCTCTACTGAAAGCGAATTAAGGGCTTTGGAAACCATTGCTGATTTGAGAGAAAACCTGGAGGCTGACTGGTTTTCCAAAAAGCGACGTTATGAGCAAATCTCCGAGAAATCCGCCATTGACATCCCGGATAAGCAGCTCCAAAAGGCATTTGAGTGGACTAAGTACAATACGGATTGGTTGGTACGCGATGTGCCCGATTTAGGGAGGGGTTTCGGTGCAGGTTTGCCGGATTACCCTTGGTTTTTTGGTGTGGATAGTGAATATACCATTCAGGGACTTTTGGCCACTGGTAGAAAGGAACTGGTGTATAGTACTGTGGAATTGATTCATGAGCTATCCGAAAAAACCAACGGAAATGGTCGAATTGTCCACGAAGCATCCACCAATGGGGTAGTTTTCAACCCCGGTAACATCAATGAAACGCCGCAATGGGCTTCCATGATTTGGGAGGTTTACCGCTGGACTGGAGATAAAGAGTTTTTAGAGAAGTATTTTCCATCTGTGGAAAAAGGGCTTATTTGGCTCCTTGAAGAAAATGATCAGGATGGGAATTTATTGGCAGATGGCTATGGAATGATGGAAATCCACGGATTGGAATCAGAGATGATTGATGTGGCGGCCTACAGTTACAAGGCTTTTGCGGATGCAGCGAAAATGGCTGAAATACTCGGAAAAACCGAACTTTCTGAAAGTTATCAACAGACTGCTGATGCTTTGGCAGAAAAAATCAATAGCGATTTCTGGGTGCCTGAATTTGGGAGTTATGCAGATTTTATCGGTACAGCGGAAGAAGCCTTGCACCTGATTGATGGAGCGATTACCCGTGCAGATACCTTGAATAAGCCTTGGGCTGTGGATGAGTTGAAAGCCACCAAAAAGTATTTATCCACAATCCCAGCAGATCAAAAGCAGGGCTTTGTATTGTATCACAATTGGGTGGTCAATACACCGATGGAAGTAGGAGTAGCAGATCCAGAGAAAGCCCAAATCGCATTGGAGACAGCACGGAATTATACCAATCCTTTTGGCACCTTTGTGACGGGAATTGACCGTGACGAAAGCGCGGAGTCCGAAGATGGTTCTTTTTCCGGGAGTAAGGTTTTTTCTTACACAGGAGCCGTGATGACTTTGCCGACAGGTGTCTCCGCTATTGGAGAAAACAGGTATGGAAACCCGGATGCGGCCTTGGATTACCTTCAGCGAATGACCCGCAGTTTCAGCTTTGCATTGCCAGGCTCGATCTACGAAGTTTCTCCTGATTACGGCATGTTTACCCAAGCTTGGAATTTGTATAGCTATGCGATTCCCATCGTCACACAGTTTTTTGGGATTCAGCCGGATGCAGGAAATCGGGTGATTTATATCCGGCCTCAAATGCCCTCGGATTGGGAAAGTGCCAGCATTGAAAAGGTGCAAATAGGAGACAATGAAATTTCCCTTAGCTATGAAAAGATTGATGGGGAGTTGACAATTGAAGTGTCCCAAACTCAGAAAAAATGGGGTTTGTCCATTGAAATTCCGGAAAGCTATGAGCAGGTGAAAATCCTTGGTAAAGAGGTGAGTTCGGATACGCAGAATGGCTATCGCAGGATCTTGATGACAGGAGCCAAGGTTCGGGTGGAGGCTAGGTAAGAAAGTGCTATTGAAAAAAGATTGAACGCATTCTCAAACTTTTTGACTTCCGAATAGTCCTTAAGGAATGGAAAAAAATTATCCCAATTGGATGGCGACTTGCCTGAAATTGGCAGCGGTTTATAATATTCTCTGGGGAGCCTGGGTGGTTATTTGGCCCAACAGTTTTTTCGAATGGACGGGAATGGCTCCTTTGCAGCACCCTACCATTTGGCAAGGGACCGGAATGATCGTCGGGGTTTATGGGTTGGGTTATTGGTGGGCAAGCTACAATCCGCTCAAACATTGGCCCATCGTCGCCGTTGGCTTTCTGGGAAAAATTTTCGGGCCTCTAGGCTTCCTTTTCAACTACCTCGTTTTAGGGGAAATCCCTTTTCAGTTTAGCTACACCCTCTACACCAACGATCTGATTTGGTGGATTCCTTTTTTTCTCATTCTAAAAAAGGTACATACCGAAACGCAATGGCAACTCCGATAACCCAAAATGAAAAATGATGGAATGGATTCGGATTTCGGTAGACTCGGGACTTTTCGTTTTGATCTGGCTGGTGCAAGTGATTATTTATCCATCCTTTCTGCATGTGGACAGAGAAAAACTGAATTACTGGCATCAAGTATATACCCGCAAGATTCTCTATTTCGTGGCACCTTTGATGTTTATTCAGACTGGGGTAATTGCACTCCAATTCCTCTTTAATCCGTTTATTTTTCTTTTGGATGGATTGCTTTTGGCAATGGTTTGGATCAATACCTTTTTCATTGCTATCCCCATTCACAATGCGATCGATCGGGAGGAAAGGATTGATGCAAATATCTTGAAACTTCTCCAAGTAAACCGATGGAGAGCTTGGCTTTGGACGGCCTTATTTCTACTCACAGTGGGTCGACTTCTTATAGACTTATTAGGTTAGCTTCTATTCCGAACATAGAAGCTTTGAGCGATTTTCCCCAAAAAGACTTTGGACGACAGACAATCAAAAAGTAGCGGTTTTGGTAAGTCCGAAAACAAGGGAATACCGGAACCTAAAAGCAATGGGATGGTGGTAATGGTCATAGCATCGATCAAGTCAGCTTTCAGGAAACTCTGAATTGTCTTTCCACCGTCGATGTACAACCGTCGGTATCCCTGTTGATTAATGCCCTCAATTTCTTGGGGAAGTGGACCGCTGACGATCTTCACCTTTTCTTCGAGAGTATTCGGAACTTCTTTCAGGGAATTGCTTAGTACAAAGACCGGTTTCTCATAGGGCCATGGAATGTCAAAACCACATACAGTTTCATAGGTGTTTCTTCCCATCACTAAAGCATCTACCCCCTGCATAAAGTCCGCATAACCCATATCATTTTGCTCAGGATTGGGGATGGAGTGCAACCAATCTATGCCTCCATCTTTATCGGCAATAAAACCGTCTAGACTGCATGCGATAAAGATTTTGTTGGAGTTTTTCATTTTAAAGTGAATCTGTAGAAGAATTTTCCAATTGAAATAAAGCCATTAATGAGCATCTTGTGCCATCCTATTTACTTTTGAAAGCTGGCTAAAAACAATGCAACTGACAAGGTTATTCCTACTAGTGTGAATATTAGAAGTTGGGGTTTATGCATCTGGCTGTTTGTTCCGATTCTTTTTGTAATTACTCCAAAAGTTAAGACTCCAATCGAGCACAAGAATAGTGTTGTTGCCGCTAATAAATTGGAAGAATTTAATAGAATTAAATTTCCGATTATGATGAATCCCAAGCTAGAAGTATAACCCCTAAAATTGGTGATATCTGAAAAGGTCTGACCGTCAGTGCTTTTTGATGCTAAAATTGTAAATCCAAAAGTTCCACCGACAATAAGTAATACTCCAGTTATTGGATGTTCGAGCATATTTTCTTGATGAATTTATTGAGAATGGGATTCAGCTTGGGGATGGCGGGTATTTGAGACACTTCTCTTCTAACCTACATCTCACTTCAAAAGCATACTGATTTTCATATTTACTCGATACCGTCCATTGCATCCAAGGTGATGTCAGCGAAAGTTGTTTCTTATCTAGTAACCCAGTTTTCTAACTTAATACCAGAGATTCTTTGAAACTCTTTCAAGTTTTCTGTCACCATTATAAGGTCTTTTTCTAATGCTGTGCATCCAATTAAAAGATCAAAATCGCTTATCATCAGGCCTTTTGACCTTAAACGGGCTTTCTCTTTTCCATACAAGTAAATTGCACTAAAAATTGGAAGGATAACAACCTGGTTAGCAAACACTTCAACTAAATCAAGATTCTTTTGAGGGTTTTTACTGTTTTCAGCTCCAAAAACTAATTCTGCCAAAGTAATTTCTGAAATAGCAAAATTCTCAGTACCTAGCTGTTCAAACTTTTCTATCAGTTCATACTTTCCTCTTAAAAAATGGATGCAAATATTTGTGTCTAAAAGATATTTCATTCGAAACCAAGATCTTCTGATTTTTCAACTTTTGATTCTCTAATTTCTTTGATGATTTCATCAGCATCTTTGTCGTCTTCCCACGCTCCAAAAAGTGATCGCAAATCCACCTTCTCTTCTTTCATTTCAAGAGACTCGGTCAATTTTATGATAAGTTTTTTCTTGGAAAGATTATCCAAACCTTTCAAGAGACCGAAATACTTTTCTAATGTCTTGTTGTTTAAAGTGAGGTTTGCCATGCTTTTTTTATCCAATTTACTAAATTAACGATTTGCCTCATCGCTTGTTGGTTCATTTCCACTTATTTTGAAAAGGAGGCAACTAATTTCTAAATATAAGATTAAAAAGAGAATAGTGACAAGTCACGGTAAACCTCTCTAATTCTCTGTGGTCGAATCTGTTAATTTCTTAAATCAATCAAAAAATCAACTGATACATTTCCTCCAATTTGCTGACTTGGATGACCTTGATTTTGAATTTGGAAAGGTCCAAGCCCTTGACGGCGTATTTGGATACCATGATCTTTTTGAAACCTAGCTTTTCTGCTTCGGAAATTCGGTTTTCTATCCGGGAAACGGCACGAACCTCTCCGCCCAAACCCACTTCTCCCGCAAAACAAATCTGTTCGGACACCGGAGTATCCTCATAGCTGGAAATCAAACTCGCACAAACGGCCAAATCCAATCCTGGATCGTCCACACGCATGCCGCCTGCGACATTCAGAAAGACATCCTGATTCCCAAGCCGCATCCCGCCTCGCTTTTCCAATACAGCCAATAGCATATTCAGTCGCTTGGCATCGTGTCCGGTACTGGTACGCTGAGGCGTGCCATAGGTAGCAGGGCTTACCAGGGATTGGATCTCGATCAGAAGTGGGCGGTTGCCTTCCAACATGGCGCCAATAGCTACCCCATTCAAGACTTCCTCTCGCTGAGTCAGTAAAATTTCCGATGGATTGGCAACAGAGCGAAGACCATCTACCCGCATTTCATAGATCCCCAATTCATGCGTGGATCCAAAACGGTTTTTGGAAGTTCGCAAAATCCGATAGGTGAGGTGTCGGTCCCCTTCAAATTGTAAAACGGTATCCACCATGTGTTCCAAGACCTTGGGTCCGGCAATGGATCCTTCCTTAGTGACATGCCCGATCAGAAAGACTGGTGTACCTGTCTCTTTGGCAAATTTCATCAGCTCTGCCGTGCATTCCCTCACTTGCGAGACCGAACCGGCAGCGGATTCGACATATTGGCTATTCAAAGTTTGAATGGAGTCAATGACCAAAAAATCGGGCTTGAGCAGTTCGACCTGCTGAAATATCTGTTGGGTGTTTGTTTCAGAGAGTACATAGCAATCCGGATTGGAGACAGCCATTCGATCTGCACGCATTTTGATTTGGGCTTCCGATTCTTCACCGGAGACATAGAGAATGGTTTTCCCGGTAAGCGTCAATGCGATTTGAAGCATTAAAGTGGACTTGCCGATCCCCGGTTCCCCTCCAATCAGGACCAAAGATCCCGGGACGATTCCTCCGCCAAGCACCCGATCTAATTCCGAGTCCCCAGTCACCCATCGAGCTTGTTCCTCGTAGTTGACCTCTTTGATTTTTTTGGGGGTATTGGTTTTTTTTGTTCCGCTACCACTTGGTTTCCAACTCCCCTTTCCGCTTTCTTCCTTTTGGATGATTTCTTCCACATAGGTATTCCATTGCCCGCAAGCCGGACATTTTCCCAGCCATTTTGGGCTTTGAGCCCCACAGTTTTGACAGAAGAAAGAGGTTTTTATTTTAGCCATAAGGGAAGTAGCAAGTATTTAGTAGCAAGTAGATAGAAACAAGAGGCGAGAACCAAGAGACAAGAGCATTTAAATCAGACAGTTTTGCTTCTAATATCTTGCATCTTGACTCTAAGTGGTTTTTATTTTAGCCATTAGAGGAGTAGCAAGTAGTTAGTATCAAGTATCAAGTAGATAGAGTCAAGAATCGAAAAGATAAGCGTTCTGATTAGAAAGTCTTGCTTCTATCATCTTGCTTCTAGCTTCTAATTTAATGCGCTTCCAACCAATCATTCCCCAATCCAACTTCCACTTCGATCGGCACAGGAAGGTCAATCGCTTCGGACATCAGCTTGGGAACTTCTTTTTTCAAAAGCTCCACCTCATCTCGATGGGCATCAAAAACCAATTCATCATGCACTTGCAAGATCATCTTGGATTTCAGCTTTTCCTTTTTCATCCAATCATGAACTCGAATCATGGCCACTTTAATCAGGTCAGCTGCTGAACCCTGGATTGGCGCATTGATGGCATTTCGCTCAGCAAATCCACGCATGGTTTGATTCCGGCTATTGATATCCCGAAGGTAGCGGCGGCGGCCCAAAATGGTCTCCACAAATTCATCGGTTCGGGCTTTTTCAATCACTCCATCCATATAGGCTTTGACCGCAGGAAATTCCTTGAAATAGGCATCGATGATTTCTTTGGCCTCTCCTCTTGGGATGGAAAGCCGCTGGGACAGCCCAAAGGCCGAAATACCGTAAATGATCCCAAAATTGGCCGTTTTGGCTTTTCTACGCATATCAGAGGTCACTTCCTCTAAGGGTACCTGGAAAATCTTGGCAGCTGTCGTAGCATGAATATCCCGACCGTTTTTGAAGGCTTCGATCATGGATTCATCCTTGGAAAAAGCCGCCATAATTCGAAGCTCGATCTGAGAATAATCTGCCGCCAGAAGGACATGATTTTCATCCCGTGGCACGAATGCTTTTCTGATTTCCCTCCCCCGATCGGTACGGATAGGAATATTCTGCAAGTTTGGATTGATCGAAGAAAGTCGACCTGTAGCTGCCACAAATTGATTGTAAGTGGTATGAATTCGACCGGTTTTCTTATTGATCATGGTGGGTAAGGCATCCACGTAGGTGGACTTGAGTTTTACCATTTGACGGTAATCCAAAATAGCTCGGGCGATTTCATGCTCGCCGGCTAGTTTGCTCAAGATTTCCTCCCCGGTGGCATATTGGCCTGTTTTGGTCTTTTTTGCTTTCGGATCAAGTTTCAGCTTTTCAAATAATACATCGCCCAACTGCTTGGGAGAGGCGAGATTGAATTTCACACCAGCCAATTCATAGACCCGCTTTTCGATTTCCTGACTTTCGGTTTCGAGTGATTTGCTCAATTCAGCTAAGCTGTCTGTATCGATGCGCACCCCTTCAAATTCCATATCGGTTAGGACTGGAATCAATGGATTTTCCACCTCGTAAAACAACTTTTCAAGCTCATTTTCCTTGAGGGTTGGGTCGAGTTTTTCTTTCACTCGGAGGGTAATGTCCGCATCCTCCGCAGCATATACGGTGACCGTGTCTTCATCCACATCCCGCATATTGCCTTGATTTTTGCCTTTTTTGCCGATCAGTTCGGTAATGGACACTGGTTTGTAATGGAGGTATTGCTCCGCTAAAACGTCCATGCCATGCTTGCCTTCCGGCTCGATCAGGTAATGGGCTAGCATGGTATCATAGAGGGATCCTTTGACCTCGATGCCGTAATTTTTCAGCACCAAAAGGTCATATTTGATATTTTGGCCGATTTTGAAGATGGATTCATTTTCAAAAAAGGGCTTCAACTCCTGCAGAATCGCTTCGGTTTCCTGCTGATCTTCCGGGCAAGGGATGTAATAGGCCTCACCGCACAGATAGGCGAAAGAAAGCCCGACCAGTTCCGCTTCCATGGCATTGAGCGATGTGGTCTCTGTATCAAAGCAAACTTCTTTTTGCAACAATAAATATTTCGAAAGTTCCTTGACAGCTTCCTTTCCTTTGATTTTGTGGTAATTGTGAAAGTTCCCGTCAACAGTCTCTAAAATAATCGGAGCGCGGGTATTGACGGTATCTTCTTCAAATTCTACTTCCGGACTTACCGATGTGCTGCCGCTGCTTACATCCGCAAAAAGACCCAATTGCTCATTTTGCTGAATTACTGCCTTTTTGCCCTCTTCTTTGAATACCCGCTTAGAGAGCGTACGGAATTCCAATTCGGTGAAAATGGCCTGAAGCTTTTCCTCGTCAAAGCCATCGTAGCGTAGTTCCTCTTCTACAAAGTCCACCGGCACATCGATTTTGATGGTGGCCAATTCTTTGGATAGGAGCCCCTGCGCTGCAAAGTTCTCCACATTTTCTTTTTGCTTTCCTTTGAGCAGATGGGTGTTTTTGACCAATTCTTCTATTGTGCCAAACTCTTTGAGCAGTTTGGTGGCTGTTTTGGCACCGATACCCGGGATACCGGGAATATTATCTACCTTATCCCCCATCAAGCCTAAGATATCAGTGACCTTGTCCACATGATCAATTTCCCACTTGGCACAGACTTCCTTTGGTCCCATGATGTCTACCCCATTTCCCATAAATGCGGGTTTGTAGAGAAAAATATGATCATCCACCAACTGTCCGTAATCTTTGTCCGGAGTCATCATGTAGACGGTGAATGATTCACGCTCAGCTTTTTTGGCAATCGTGCCGATGATGTCATCCGCTTCAAAGCCATCCATTTCCAAAAGGGGGATGTTGAAGGCTTTGACAATTTCTTTCACCCATGGAATAGAAACCGTGATATCTTCCGGCTGTTCCAGTCGGTTAGCTTTGTATTCTACAAACTGCGTATGTCGAAAGGTGGGGGCTGAAGTATCGAAAGCGACTGCGATGTGCGAGGGTTTTTCTTTATTCAGCACTTCCAAAAGTGTATTGGTAAAGCCCAACATGACCCCGGTGTTGAGACCTTTGGAATTGATTCGGGGGTTTTTGCTGAAGGCAAAATGGGCCCGGTAAATCAGGGCCATCGCATCGAGAAGGAAAAGTTTATGGGTTTGTTTTTGAGTCATTTTATCTTGTGTCCAAATGAGCAGTTGAAGTTACAAAAAATCCCCTGCCTGAGGTCCCAATCCGAGATACAGAAAGGATTTAATTAAAAATATTCCTGCTTGGATTTAAGAACTGGTCTCCTCTTTCCTTAAATATTCCCGGACTTGCAAAGCACGCAAGAAGATGAGGATAAGCGGAATCAGCCAAAGTAGTTCATTGAAAATCAAGTGAAAACCTGTCCGTTTATTCCAATCAAGATCTGGTAGAAAACCCAATGAAAACCAGATGGTCAGGATTATTTTGCCCGTAAGTCCTGCAAGAATCAGGTAAACCCAACTGACCGGGTAAAAGGCCGACACAAATATGATCAGCCCAACTACTAGTCCTAAGTTGCCATACCACATCGCCGGAACGTCAAAAACTTGTCCAGGCTGAATGGCTAGCCAGGCGATCAATTCCTCCCCAAACCACTTGAAAAATGCGGACCAAGCGATTGTGTACATGCCTGCTAGTAAGAGCAGGCCTCTGAAATGCATAGGAAAAATGGGGAAATCAGGCTTTTGATCCATGAACGGTTTGAATTATTTAAGCTAAATAAACACCTTCGGTGCATGCTTGTTTTTGCATAATACAAAACTATCTCATGGAAAGAAAAAATAGACCACATTCTGGCTTTTTTGTAGCCCTTGGAATCGGAGCTGCTTTAGGACTTGGATTTACTGCTGGAAAAATGATGGGAGAAATCACTCCTCAAACCATCGATCATGCTGCGGACTTGATCGGGCTTTCGTTCACTCCTGCGGAAAAGGACAGTATGATTTCCCGACTGGAAAATCAACGCTCCAATCTCCAATCTTCCAGAGAATACAAACTAGAGAACGCCATCGCCCCATCTTTGGTTTTTAATCCACTTCCTATTGGATATCAGCCAGAAACCCGGCAAATGCCGGTGAATTTTGGCCTGGATGAGGATGTGTCCCTACCCGCATCATATAAGGATATCGCTTACACTCCTGTGCATCAATTAGCTGGTTTGATCAAAACAGGTAAGCTTTCCAGCGAGCGATTGACAAAAATCTACTTAGATCGAATCAAAAATTATTCAGATACTTTACAATGCCTGATTACACTGATGGAGGAGGATGCGCTTCGCAAAGCTAGATTAATGGACGCAGAGCTTGCTTCCGGACGCTATCGAGGCCCACTTCACGGAATTCCCTACGGGATCAAGGATTTGTTAGCTGTAAAAGGAACGAAAACCACTTGGGGGGCCGCGCCTTACCAAGATCAGGAAATCGACGAAACTGCACAGATCGTCACACAGTTGGATGAAGCAGGAGCGATTCTAGTGGGTAAATTCACTTTAGGGGCCCTTGCCATGGGAGATGTTTGGTACGGTGGAGTGACCAAAAACCCTTGGAATCTGGAGCAGGGATCAAGCGGTTCTTCCGCAGGTTCGGCTTCAGCTGTATCCGCAGGTTTGGTTCCTTTTGCCATTGGTACCGAGACGCTTGGATCTATCGTCTCTCCCAGTACTCGGAATGGGGTAACTGGCCTGCGACCTACTTATGGGCGAGTGAGCAAGCATGGGGCCATGGCCCTTAGCTGGTCTATGGATAAAATCGGTCCGATCTCCCGCTCAGCTTTGGATAATGCTATCGTACTTTCGGTTTTGAATGGGAAGGATTTCAAGGATCCGAGTACCATTGAAGCCGCTTTCAATTTTGATGGAGATAAAAACCCTAAAGACTTAAAAATCGGCTATTTCAAGTCCTTTTTCGAAGGAAATCGTAGTTCGGAGAATGATCGTAACGTATTGGAATTTTTGGAAACAGAGGGATTTGAACTGCATCCTGTAGAATTGGAGACTTCAGTTTCTGCAGGTCCTTTGACCATGATGTTGATGGTGGAAGGTGCTGCGGCTTTTGATGAACTCACTCGATTAGGGTGGGATGACGAATTAGTTGCTCAGGGAAAAAGTGCCTGGCCGAACCTATTCCGAGCCGCCCGTTTGATTCCGGCGGTAGAATATGTGAATTTGGCTCGGCAACGCAGTGTGTTGATCCAAGAGATGCATGACTTGATGAAGGATTATGACGTGATCGTGACCCCGAGCTATGGTGGTCAGCAACTACAAATCACTAATTTGACCGGGCATCCGGCTCTTTGTATGCCAAATGGTTTTAATCAGAGCGGAAGTCCCACATCGATTACTTTACTTGGGAATCTCTTCGAAGAGGATAAATTGGTGCTTTTGGGAGAATATATTCAACGCAAAACGGACTGGCAAGCCAAGCGGCCTCCTTTGTTTGATAAGTAAATTTCTTTAGCCACAATCAGAGAGAAGTTTTTGAACCACTAAGTACACGATGAGCACTAAGGAAAAATAAGCTTGGTGATCTTGGTGCGCTTTGTGGTTTTATTTTTTCTACTGAGGGCACAGAATTTTGTGAAAAGTCTACTCGCTAACGTATGTGTCTGCCTAAGGGACAAGTAGGTCTTCACGAACTTTTTCCTTTGCCGACGTGCGTGTCTCACGCACGTTTTCAATGAATATAAATAGTATGCATTGCAAGGAGGATTATTGAAGGGGAAACACTTCTATTGCAAAAAATAGTTTTGAAGAAATAGACTTTTGAGACTGTTAAACTTCGCTGGCGATGATGACTGATTAAAAATCTTTAGATTTAGATAGATATCTTATTTATAATATCGGTCATGCCTCCGGCATTTTCTGAACTCTGTAGCTTACATTTTCCAGCCATTGAAATGGCTGGCTAGACTATAATTCATGCCTAAGGCATTTTGTGGTAAAGCCTCGCTGTCACGTTATGGTTTTTTAACCTTAGTTTATCAATACCTAAAACAAGGAATTGTTCGTGCTCGCTGGTTTCGGCTTTTTGGATCCCCCCAAAGGAATCGGTAAGTCACAGAGACTTCATGAGCTCCACCCGAGTTGCGAAGGCCTAATTTGGAAACGGTGTAGTCGAAAGAGTAGCCGATATCTAATCCACTTGGTAGGGAAACCCCAATCAGAGCTATCAGTGCTTCATTATTGGGAAGGGCATTTTTGGTAGGTAAACCACGATACCACAATCCTAGGACGAGCGGATCGAGATAGAGTTGAGTCCCGATATCCAATTGATTGAATGGGTCTTGTTGCTTGTAATTGAAGGCAAAGGAAATCGCTCTTTCCTGATAGGCATGGGTAAAATAGTCCCTTCGGCCTCCCGTTAGATCAAATTTGATCCCTCCCTGAAGCGATAGTTTCATGGGCAACTCCGAAATCTGATCTTCGACAAAACTAATATTGGGTTCTCCTAAGTGGTGTGCAGAAGCACCTAGCCAGATATTTTTGGTATAAAACATGCCGCCTACAGCAAAATCAAAAAAGCTATAGCGACTGTCGATGGGTACGCCATCTAATTCATCCGTAATTCCGCCTACTGTTCCGTTAATGATATCTATTTGCGTCCCAAAGACCAAATCTGAGAAAAAGGCATCACGCTGCATGTAACTCGCCTGTCCTCCTAGACGGAAGTATGTGTCCTCACCGAGTTGGAGCTTGTAAGCGTAGGAAAGGCCTATTTCGTTGGTGGAGAGGTTAGCCATACTCTCTTGATTTCCATTGAATATCAAGCCGATTCCAGAATTGTAATCAAAGACGTAATGGTCGATATAAAAGGAGTAAGAATTGAAGCTTTGATCCAGACCGGGCCATTGATTCCGATAATTGACGCCGATTCTTGTGAGTTCAGAGCCACCGGTAAGTGCAGGGTTTAGGTAGAGTGGAGCAGCGTAGAATTGGGAATACTGTACGTCTTGGGCTTTTGCCAAGCCAGCATAAACCCAAAAAATCAGAATACCTACGCTATATAATATCCCTCTCCTCATTTATCTGATCAACACAAAAACTCCTGACCTTTCTTCTTTTTCCCCAGATCGTGTGGTGAAGACTGCCCGGTAAACATAATTTCCATTAGGGACTTTCTTTCCGTTTAGTGTTCCATCCCACCCCATCGTCTCGAGTGAGTTGGCTTCAAATATCAATTCTCCCCAGGTATTGAAGATATAAAACTCCATGGAGGCTATTCCTCTATATTGAGGTTTGAAATATTGATTCTTGGTGCCATCAGGAGTGAAAGCATTTGGTACCATGATTATATAGTCGTCAAATACCTGAATGACTCGCTGATACTCTGCCACACATCCAAATTCGTCTATGGTAGTCAAAGTAACGGTGTAGCTTCCCTTCTTTTGATATTCATGACTTGGGTTTTGTGCAGAGCTAGTAGAGCCATCACCAAAATCCCAATTCCAAATAATGACTTTACCTAGGGACACATCTTGGAATTGTACAGGTTCCTGGATTTGCACTTCCGCATTCGCGAGAATATTGCCACCTCCTAGGTCGATTTCATAGTTGAATTCAGGTATCAATTCAGTATCAGAAATAATCACTTGGATTCGCTGTTCTGCTGACCAGCAATCTGCTCCTCTCAGGCTAGTGCTGACTTGATAAGAACCACTCAAGTTTACAGCATCAATTTCATCCATTCTCATTGATCCTCCAGTCGGGTCAATGATGTTGTAGTCGTAGATATTCGGATTAAACCCTTCGATAAACTGTGTCAGGTCAACTGTGCCTTGGGGATCGCAGACGATCGATGGGTTAGATACCCTTAAATTAGGTATTGGATAGACAAATACTTCTACCGGCACGAGTTCTGGTTCACAAACTCCATTTCCGGAAATACCCACATAGTACACATAAGGATCGCTTTGACCACTTAATCCGCTAATGGAAAGTTCCCCCGTTGAGCTATTGATTTGATAGCTTACAGAGCCTGATGTTCCGTTATTTATTTCGCCTGTTCCGTTGGCATTTTGATACCAGGTAAATACAGGACTGATACCCGTTTGGGTAGTGCTTGCTTGAATACTTGCTGTCTCTCCTTCGCAGATTTCGACCCCGGATGCAGAAAGAGGAGTTGGAAGATCCTCCAATTCAATCTGAGCAGGAATACTCAGTTGACAATTTATTCCATCTGGATTTTCATCCAAGATCAAGAAAGAATAGCTCCCTGATTCCAAATCTTGAAGATCTACCTGACCTGAAGGAGAAGCAAAGGTCCCAAAGCTAGCTCCGTCTTTGGTCACCTCAACAGAATAGTTTCCATAGCCTCCACTGATTGTAAAGGAAATGCTTCCATCAGCCGTGTTACATGTAGGATCTACGAGTGCGGGTTCGGAATAGCTCAGTGGAGCGGAAGGGCCTTGTACTTCAATATTTGGGCTTGATACGATACATCCTGCCCCACTTCGTACATATCCGGTATAAATCCCCGGGGCAACATCAAAAGTCCCTGAGCTCTGCCAGTCATTGCCGTTTAGAGAATATTCAAATGTGCCATCGCCGGCGCTTCCTTGTAGATTGATGGTTCCATTATCCCCAAAACAAACCTCATTACTCACTGCATAGCTAAGTGAAGGGATTCTATTGATCACAACTTGCGCCGAGCCGATAAAACCTGCACAAACATCAGTGCCAGAAACAGTTGCATAGTAAGTCTGAGGAGAATCTGAGGCATCCAATCCTGAAATAGTTAAAGTGCCATCTGCTGCTATTTGGAAAATGTGACCGTTTGCGTCTGGATTCGGATCAGATACAATTGGAATAGTTGCTGCAGCATCTTTAAACCAGGAATAAGTGGGATTGGGTGCTGAAGGATTGATCGAAGGAATCAGCACGGCATCTTCTCCTTCACAAATCTCTGCATCGTCGATGATGACCTGAGTAGGACCATATACCAAAGTAACGGTGTTAGAAGTTTCTACGCATCCCTCGGCATCGGTGACTGTCAAATAATAATCTCCTGGGGCTAAATCATCAAATTCAACTTCCGGTCCTTGGAAGGTGGAGGTTTCAATGGCCGAGCCATCTCTGAAAAGCGTCACCTCATAAGGAGCCCAGCCTCCACTAACTTCTGTAGAGATTACACCGATATCTGCTCCACATCCAGGATCAATCTGTGTAAGAGGATCTACTTCCAAAGGTGCATCAGGGCCTTCTACCACAACGGTGAAGTCTTGGAGACAAAATCCTTCATTGCTTACTGAAATGGTATAAGTCCCCGGTGCATACTCAGCGGCTTCAAGTTCAGCCTGTGTCAAATTGTTTCCAGAAATGGAGTATTCGTAGAGTGGGTCAGCTCCGGCTATTATTCTGATTTTACCATCTTCTGCTCCAAAACACTGCTCTGGATCTGTTTCGAAATCAAGATCTGGAACAGTACGCACCAAGGCATCTACAGGGACCATCTCATCATTACAAACCACATGGAGATAATAGGTATAAGGATCTCGGTCGCCCGATAGTCCCGTAATGGTCAAAACCCCATCTGGATCAAGCGCATAGCTTACAGCCGGATCATTCGGATCTGGACCATTGCTGATTTCTTGGGTTCTGGAAGCATCCTTATACCATACCAAATCAGACCCTGATGATCCGGAAACAGTATTAACTGGGGTCAATATGACTTCTTCGCCTGCACAGATTTCTACAGGAGCAATCACAAATTCAGGTCGAGGCTGTTCTTCCAGTACAAAACTTTCGACAAATGGACATCCTTCATCGTCGGTGATAAGCAAGAAATAAGTGTCTGGTGCTAAATCTACTGCTTGCGTAGGATCCGAGGAGACTACCGGCCCTGTTTCACTTCCCTGTCTCCATTCTACCGAGTAATTTCCCCAACCACCCGAGATCTGAAGATTTTCGATGCTACCATTAGACAGACCGCAACTGCTGCGGAGAATATCAGGCGCATTGATCGCGATTGGTGTTGTTCCCAATACTTCTCCACTTACATTGAAAACACAATCATTGCCTCCGGTGCTCCTTATGTCTATGGTGTAAGTTCCAGGACTTAGATTGCTGAAAAGCGTAGTACTTTGCCAGTCGGTGCCACCATTGATACTATATTCAAAATTCCCATCTGAGCCACTAGCTGAAACCTCGATGCTTCCGTCTCCTGCATCAAAACAAGCTTCATTTTCTATGGCTAATGTTGCTGAGATCGGTTCTAGCACCGTTATGTTTGCCTCAAATGGAGGATTGGGACAATACCCCGGTCCTTCGGCTACCAGATAATATGTGTATGTGCCCGGTTGTAATCCAGTGACCTCAAGCTGCATGGTCGAGGCATCTACATCAAATGTCAATCCATCTGCATCGGGAGTTGCACTGGTACTGATTTCATCCTGTCGGTTGGCGTCTTTGTACCAGGTTAGTTCTGGATTTCCGGCTGTAGTGATTACCGGTAAAATGGTGGCTGCATCTCCCGCACAGATTTCATCACTCATCGGATCTACAGAAATCTGTATCCCCACATCATTGATCAGTTGCTGATTAAGAGAATGAGGGCATCCATTATCATCAGTCAAGCGAATTTCATAATCACCCGGAGCAAGGTCTCGAAACTCCAAGGGGGAAGATGCGTCATTTTCAGTTCGTATCGAGGAGCCATCTTGGAAAAGCTCTACGTCGTAGGGACCCACGCCTCCGCTGAAATCCACCCGGATCAATCCGTTTGCTTCATCACAGGCAGGCTGTATGACTTCATCAAAGTCAAATAAAACTTCGGCTGGTTCGGTTAAGGTGACATCGGGCAGGGTAGTAGTACAGCCGGTATTGGTATTTCGTACTTCTGGACTGTATGTACCTGAAGGGAGATTATTGAACACAGGGCCTTGCCAAGAAGTGGCTTCCTTGTCAAGTTTATATTCATAATCTGCTCCGGCAGTATCATCCTCTGGGATAAAGGTGATACTTCCGGTCGCCTCTCCAAAACACAAGATATTGACAGGCTGGGCTTCTAGGATTTTAGGAACCGGATTTACCGTCACAGTTGCAGGTATCGGATCCGAATTACAAAGATTATCTCCGGATACAATTACTTGAAACTCGTAAGGATCTACATTTTCACTCAGACCAGTGATTTGAAGCTCACCGGTTGTTGCATTGGCCGAATAACTGATTCCATTTCCATCGCTAAGTGGATTACCGTTTTCATCTCTCCAGGAGTAACTCAGATTTGTAGCATTGCTTAGCTCAACGGTTTGAACAGTGAGAATGGCCGTTTCGCCAGGACATATTACTGCATCCGTTGCATCAAAAGTAGGGATTGGAATAGGGTCGAAGGCAGATGTGGTAAAAGTGGCATTACAATTATTACTATCGATCACCTCGATGATATGGGTAGGAGCATCGTAGAGCCCATCAATGGTATAAGTATTACCATTGAGCTGTGGGGTAATTGGGTCGCCATTTAACGTAAATGTGTAACCTGGAGTACCGCCTGCTACTTCAAATGTTACGATTCCATTCTCTAGACCACAAGAAGGGTTGGTTTGGTCTAGTTGGGTGATGGATAGAGTTTCTGCTGGTCCTTCGATCGTTTCGGTGATAGTTCCTATACAATTACTTCCAGCACTGACATCTATTGTATAAGTACCTGGCAAAAGACCCGAGAAGGTGTTGGAGGATTGAAAAGCTCCCCCATCCAAACTGTATTCATATGTGCCAAATCCTCCAGAGGCATTTACGACTATCTGTCCAGCCCCTAACCGACATAAATCGTCTGACACGGTAGCATCTAAGGAAAGAGGAGGTAGTACCAAAACTTGGACAGGTTTCAAGCTTCCTGCAGGAGTGGCGCAAAGATTTTGGCTTGGATCAGCAACCACCTCCACAAAATATTCATACGGAGTACCGCTTTGAGGAAGTCCTGTTATGGTTAATGTGCCTGTGTTGGTGTCAATATTGTACTCAATGGGGCCTTCAGTTTGACCGTCTGTGATTTGTTCTCCTGGAGTCTTGTTTGCGTCTTTCCACCAAAGAAAACTAGGGTTGGTGGCATCACTAGCATCAAAAAGCCGAGGTTCAAAAACTACTGGCGTTCCTTCACAAACTTCTTGATCGTCTAAATCTACTTCTACAGGGGTACCTGTTACGTTTGTTATGGTTGAAATAGGAAGTCTTATATCGCAATCGTCATCAGTAATATTATCAAAATTCCCACTGCAAATATTTCCGAGGCTAGAGTTACTTATGTTTGAAGCTTCTACGAAGAAATCTCCAAGGTTTAGACCAGACACATCAATAGTTACAGTACTATAACCCTCTGGGTTTGTTGTTTCACTAATTATGTTAAAGGGGAAAGTATCTCCATCTTGGTTCTCAACCTCCAAGGTGTATTGTCCTGGAACTAAAAAATCAATTACCACGTTCGACAAACTTCCATCAGATTGTCCATCACAAGTAGGGTCTTGTACTACCCCTGGGTTTAATATTTGAGGTAGAGGGTTCACCGTAATCGTGATGGGCGTGCCATCTGACTCAAGACCGAAATTATCAATAATCTTATACCAGGCGGTTACAGTTCCATAAAAGGATAAATCTGTTCTTTCATATCTGATCAAAGCCTGATTAAATTCTCCCGGTTCTACCTCATCAGAAAGTTCCGCTATTAATTCACCAACCTGTCTTGTTGGGTCATTAGGGTCAAATACAGGGATTCTTTTATTCTGATCTAAACATCTTTCACTACAAAAAGGAGATAGACCACAATCGAATGTATCTTGCGTAAAATCATTGTTCCCTGGTCCAGGGTCAGTATCAAAAAGCTGAATACACTGGATAAATGCGTTTACACTCGAAGGTAGATTTACACAAAAAGGGAATTCAACTTCATCACTTTGATCAATACAAACCTCCCTGAAAAGCGAAGGAGGCTGAGGCTTGTCTTGCTCCTCAATACTAGAAACCTGAAGCGCAACATTTCGAATTTCATGAATGCTATAAAAGTCGGATCCTGTGGAAGCTGCAAAACCAATTTTTAAAGTTTCTGGTGCTGGATTATCTGAATAAAGCAAACCATTAAAAATTGATACTGGGGTTGGATTATTATCTACCAACATATCCAAGGAAATTCGATAAGGTGAAGTCGGATTTCCAGTAGGCTCAAGATCAATAAAAACTTTTCGATAGCCATTTGGGATTGTTCCACAACTAGTATCTTGGGGCCGTAGCCCAGACCCTATTTTAAATTGCTCACTTGTGCCTAGAAAAAAAGAAGGGTTTGAACTCCAAAGAGCTGCTGAACCATTGCTTACTCGATTTAAATAATATCCAGGTGAGGAATAGTCACTTAAATCTGTGTCAAAATAGGTTATTAATCCATCAATAAACTGATAGCTATCTACAGTTAGATTGGTTTGATCTAAAAAAGGCTCATTATTGCGTCTTAATGCATCAGACGGATGTACAGGCCCTCTGATAGAGATTGCATCTGGGTAAAACTCGAGATTCGAAGATGGAGTAAGAAAATTAAATTGATTAGGATTTGAAAACCCACCATATTTTTTTTCATGGAAGTTTCCATAGTTCCCTAAAACATCAAACCCAATTCCAACATAACCACCAGTTACCCCGCCAGTCGTATATGCTCCAGAGTTTAGGCCATGAGGGGCATAGCCCAATGACCCACCAACTCCTCCAATTTCAAAAGTTGATGCATCAATTGCTCCGTCAATCAAAAAGAAACTCAATCCATCTCCTAATCCATTACCTCCTGGCGTATGTATAAAATATTCAAACGAGGCTTTTATACCATATTCTGAAGAGAAAGGAAGGTCTATTAAAACATAACCTCTTTGATTTTGCTCAGAGGGAGTTAATTGCAATGCATTCCCAGTTAAAATCAGATCTCTATCGCTCGATAGATTAAGAGGGAAATAATTAAAAATTTCATTTCCTCGTGCAATTGTAAACGGAATATCATTTGGATTCCCGGTCGAAGTAAATGGTTGGCAATAAGGAAAACCTGCTCTTGGAATTCTTACCACTCCTTGCCCAAAAGCAGACAGCATCCCCAACCCCATCCAAAAAATGGAAAAAACAACTAGTAGACTGACCGATCTCTTCGTTCGCATGTACCTTACGCCACCAATATTACCAAGTTAAAGGTAGGCATTTTACCTTGGGCCTCAGTAAATTGAATTATGAAATTTAGGTTGTGAAACTACTAGGGCTTACGATTGGGGTGATCAATCAATTTGGGTTTCTAGACCTTAATCTTAATAGTCTCTCTCCAATCTCAATAACTATACCAAAGCAAAAAGCTTTCCCCTTTTTTCTAGTCTACCATTCGATTGGCACTTGATGCCTGATCAAATCTTCAAATTCTTCCCGTTTTCTGATCAAATGCGCTTTCCCTTTCCAAATCAGTACTTCTGCGGGTCGAAGTCTTGAATTATAGTTGGATGCCATGCTAAATCCATACGCGCCGGCATTTTTCAAAACCAATACATCGCCTGCTCTTACTTCTGAAAGTTTCCGATCCGCAGCCAAGGTATCCGTCTCGCAGATATACCCTACGATATGATACGTTTTCTCCGGCCCGTTTGGATTGCTCAGGTTATACACATCATGGTAGGCATCATACATCATCGGACGAATCAGATGGTTCAGCCCAGAATCTACCCCTACAAAAGTCACCGTGGGCGTTTCCTTCACCAAATTTGTTTTGGCTAAGAAATACCCACTTTCACTGACCAAAAACTTACCCGGTTCCAGCCATAATTCTAGCGGTCGGCCATAGTCTTCACAAAAGTCCAAAAAAGCCTTGGAAACAATCCTGCCTACTTCCCGGATATCCGTGAAAGGGTCTCCAGCTTTATAAGCCACCTTGAATCCGCCGCCACAGTCAATGAATTTCAATGCTTTGAAATGCTTTGCTGCGTCAAATAGAACTTTGGCACCACGGAGGAATACCTCCGCGTCCAAAATATCCGAACCAGTGTGCACATGCAGTCCTACGATGCTGAGCTGATACTTTTCAACAGTTTGCACTATCTGTTCAAGCTGCTCAATGGAAATTCCAAATTTGCTGTGTTTGTGCCCCACGGAAATCTTGGAGTTTCCTCCAGCCATAATATGCGGATTGATCCGAATACAGGCAGGCACTCGATTTCCATATTTTTCACCAAATTCCCGGATAAGTGGAATACTGTCCAGATTGACCATCACGCCCAGATCCACGGCCTCCTCGATTTCCCGCCAGGACACTCCACTGGGTGTATACATGATTTCGGAGGCTTCATAGCCCGCTAGCATACCCAGTCTCACTTCTTCAATGGAAACTGCATCGATCCCAGCCCCTGCATTCCGGACTAGTTTCAATACCGAAATGTTGGGAAGGGCCTTGGTGGCATATTTGATTTTGAGGGGAACTGATGCAAAAGCCTCCTGCATCGCTTGGATCTGATTAACGATTTTTTCACCGTCGTACACATAAAGTGGCAGCTCATATTGATCAGCTAGCGAAAGTAGATTTACTCCTTGAATATCTTGTGGATGTTGGTTTGAATTCATGGTCTGAAATTTGCCCTCAAAGATAGGCATCAAGCCGGCAAGCAGCGAAGAATTCGCATAGAATTGATGCGAGAAGCTATTTATTGCAGTAAATAGGCTAGATCTCAATCGGTTAAAACTTGTTAAGCATTGACCCCTAGTAGTCAAAGGCCGTAAATTTGTCATATGTCCAAGCGCAAAATAAACCTGATCATCATCCTGATGTCCGTCGCCAGTTTTGGTTTGATGGCCTTTCAGTACTATTGGGTGAATAATGCCATCAGTATCAATCAGCAGCGCTTTGATCAGGAAGTCTATCAAGCATTAGCCAGTACGGTGGATGAATTAGAAAAAAGTGAGGCCAGTGATGTGGTGCTTACCCAACTCGCTCGAGACCCTAAGCTAAGAGAATCACTTTTTCAAAAAATCGAACCCATTGACTTGGATGAAATCAGGCCTCGATTACAAGTGCGTTCCAAAGCTTCCATCTTGGACACACTTGACATCGGAAAAGTACCTGAAGTAAGTACGACTTTTAAGCGAATGCTCGAAGTCCGCGGAATCAACATCTCTTTATTGGATGAATTGGAGCAATTTTTCACCTACATGACCCCCGAGGTAGCTTCTACGATGTTTACTCCTGATGAAATGGCCATACTTTTGGAAGAAAAAGAAAGGCAGCTTCAGTATTTGAGCAAGCTGGAGAAGGCTTCAGAAAGAAATTCAAATCAAAGCATTGTCGAAGAGGCTTTTATTCAATATGAGACCAATGTATCGCAAGAGGCATTAAATAAAATCCGGCGGGTAAACTTGAAGATTGACATGATGAATCGGGCATGGGATGAGTATTCTCAGGGGCAAAGGGCTATCATGGAAAGACTGGACACCGCACAAGTTCGGAAAATTGTCAAAAGCTTTCTGCTCGAGCGGGGAATCATGGAGAATTTTGAATTGGGCATTTTGAAAGATGATGGACTCTTAATGGGAATTGGTCCGGTGGATCAGCCTTTTAGATTGGTGCAGTATGGAATTCAAGCCAAGCTATTTCCACGTGATATTGTCGGTAAGGAAAACTATTTGTATATCTTTTTCCCAGAAAAAAATAAACACGTCCTACGACAACTTTGGATTCCGCTAGCTTCTTCGATTCTATTTATCGGAGTCATTATTTGGTGTTTTATCTATGCAATACGGGTCATTTTCAAACAAAAGGCCTTATCCGACATCAAAAATGATTTCATCAATAATATGACTCACGAGTTTAAGACTCCGCTAGCAACAGTGAGTCTTGCTGTGGAGGCACTTCAAGATCCCGAGCTCTCATCCCAGGATAGGTTCCGGGATAGATATCTGGGCATTATCAAAGATGAAAATAAACGACTCGTCTCTCAGGTCGAAAATGTCCTTCAGGCTGCGGCACTGGAAAAGCAAGATTTCAAGCTTAAACTGGAGGAGGTCAATATTTCCGAACTCCTCGGGGATGCAGTAGATCATTTTTCGCTGCAAATCGAAAAGCGATCGGGAGAATTGACTTTCGAAAACGAGTTAGAGCACCCAATCCTTCTAGCCGATAAATTTCATATCGCCCATATCTTCAACAATCTGTTGGACAATGCCAATAAATATTCTCCTGAAAAACCTGAAATCAGTGTGAAGGCTTGGGAGGATAAGGATCAGATATTTGTCAGTATTCAAGATCAGGGGATCGGCATGAGCAAGGATGCACTGCGAAAGATTTTTGACAAATTCTATCGGGTTCCTACCGGAAACGTACACGATGTAAAGGGTTTCGGACTGGGGCTCTCCTATGTTAAAACTATGCTGGAAGCCCACAAGGGCGGAATCAATGTCCAAAGTGAAATCGGAAAAGGAAGTACCTTTATCATAAACTTACCCAAAACAACATGAGCAAGGCCAGACTATTAGTAGTAGAAGATGACCCTAATCTGGGTGATATTCTCAAGGAATATTTAGAAATGAAAGGCTATGAACCCACTCTCTGCAGGGATGGGGAAGAAGGCTGGAGTAAGTTCAAAAAAGACAAATACGATCTTTGTCTGCTAGACATCATGATGCCCAAAAAAGATGGGTTTACGCTTGCCCGTGAGATCAAGAAAGTTCAGGAAGACCTGCCGATTCTTTTTCTGACCGCCAAGAACCAAAAAGACGATGTCATCGAAGGGCTAAAAATCGGTGCAGATGATTACATCACCAAGCCATTTAGCATGGAGGAACTGTTGCTTCGAGTGACGGCAATCCTTCGACGAACTCAAAAAAGCGAGGAAATCACCCCACTAAAAGTATATGAGTTTGGAGGTTTTCAGCTTCATTACGACAAGCAACTATTGGAAGGCCCCAAAGGTCCCCATAAGCTTACCTCCAAGGAAAATGAGCTTCTGCGTTTGCTGGCCGCGGAAATGAATAAGCTGGTAAACCGCAGTCATGCACTAAAGCAGATTTGGGGAGATGATAGCTATTTCAATGCCCGAAGCATGGATGTTTATCTCAGTAAGATCCGCAAAATCCTTAAAGACGACCCGAAAGTACAGATTATCACGGTACATGGGGAGGGCTTTAAGCTGATTGTGGGAGATAGCTGATGAGTTAAGGAAAAATCCCCAAGGGATAATTTAGGCCCAAAATTCACTCCATGCCACCGTGAGTGGCATCCTCATGCTGCTTCTAGATACGAGAAGCAGCATTTTTTTTTCTTCCCAGTCCTACTATTTCAAAACGGCCCCAATACCTGCTCGATCTGGAAAAGTTACGCCGTCAGTTTTGACCACGACTCCCTCAGCAGGATCATGGGCCAAAAGGAGCGCTCCATCCATATCCACGTAATCAAGCAGGGGTGCCAAGTGAGCGATCGCGGAGATTCCAACCGAAGACTCTGTCATGCAGCCGACCATCGTTTTCATTCCCAGATTTTTGGCTTCTTGGATCATTCGAAGACCCGGAGTGATTCCCCCCGCCTTGACCAGTTTGACATTGATGGCATGAAACAAGCCGTGGCATTTGGCGACATCTGATTCGACCATGCAGCTTTCGTCCGCCATGACGGGCAGTTTGGAATGCTGAAATACTTCCTTCATTTCCTCCCAACTCTCCCGTGGAAGAGGTTGCTCCATAAATTCAACTCCTAGCTTTGCAAGTTCCTCGGAGTTTCGAATGGCTTGTTCCGCAGTCCAAGCGCAGTTGGCATCGATCCGAAATGTAGCATCAGTTTCTTTGCGAAGCGCCCTGACGATCTCGAGGTCATGATCTGTTCCTAGTTTGATTTTATAAATGGGCCAGTCCACCTCTTTCATTTTGGCAACCATTTTTTCTACGCTGTCTATCCCTATCGTAAAATTGCTGATGGGGATATCTTTCGGATTCAGACCGAGTACCTCGTAGAGTTTTTGGCCACGTTGTTTGGCATAGAGATCCCAAGCAGCCATGTCAAGCGCACATTGGGCAAAAGCATCTTGGGCAAAATGCTGTCTTCCCAGTTCCCAGAGTTCCGAAGGATGATCCCATTTGCCATTTTCTACGACTTCCCGAAAACTATCCAAACTATCGGCCATGCGCTCTACAGTGACCCCATAGTAAGGATTGCTAGTGGCTTCGCCCAAACCGAAAAAGCCGGCATCCTCAAGCTTTACAATCAGGCTGTCTTGAACGTCTCTGCTTTGATGAGCGATGGTAAATGTATGTTTTAAAGGGAGGTCGACGACTTGATAAGAAAGTTTCATTACAATTTCGATGGGTTTATTGGCAGTAAAAACCTGTGTTTCCGAACAATCTTCCTTAGATTTACTTGACCATACCAGCTTACTATTTGAAAAGATGAAAATAAACAAAACTTCTACGATTTGCATGTTTCTGCCGTTTTTGTTTTTTGCCTTTGGGTGTAAAACGGCATCAGAAAATGAAAAACATGCCATTGATCTTGAAACGCTTGAGACTGCATTTGAGCAGTATCGGGAGCCTGCTATTACACATCGAAGATTCAAACATGCTGATATTCAACCCTTAATTCAAAAGCATTCTTCCGCTTTTGAAGTTGAGGAATTAGGAGAGTCCGTGGAGGGGAGAAGTATCAGTTCGCTGACTTGGGGCGAAGGACAAACAAAGGTTTTGCTTTGGTCACAGATGCATGGGAATGAAAGTACAGCAACCATGTCTTTGTTTGATCTCTTTAACTTTTTGGAAGCCTCTGGCGATGCATACGATGAACTTCGACAAGTGTTGAAGAGTAATCTTCAGATCAAATTTATCCCTATGCTGAATCCCGATGGTGCTGATGCTTTCAAGCGAAGAAATGCCTTGGACATCGATTTGAATCGAGATGCCATTTCACAGATTTCGCCGGAAGCGGTCATTTTAAAAAGTATTCGAGATGCCTTTGAGCCTGAGTTTGGTTTCAATCTCCATGATCAACAGATCTATTACAATGTAGATAAGACCCCGAAGCAGGCGACGATTTCGGTTTTGGCGCCGGGATATAATTATGAGCGGGATGTCAATGAAGTCCGGGCCCGAGCTATGAAGGCAATCGTCGGAATGAATGAGGTTTTGCAGCAGGTCATTCCGGGCGGAGTAGGTAAATATGACGATGGGTTTGAGCCAAGAGCTTTTGGGGACAATATCCAAAAGTGGGGCACAAGCACTATTTTGATCGAGTCAGGAGGGTATGTGGGTGATCCGGAGAAGCAATTTATCCGGAAACTCAATTTTATGATCATCCTGAATGCCCTGAATCAGATTGCCTTGAAGGGCTATGAAGCCTATTCTGTGGACCAATATTTTGAAATTCCCGACAATGGCTTTCAACTCATGGATTTGATTCTTCAAGAGGTACAAGTGCCGGTGGAGGGAGAATGGTACCCCATCGATATGGCCATCCGCCGTAGAGAATCTAATGCCGACTCTACCTACTATGTTACCGGAAGTGTAGATGATTTGGGAGATATGCAAGTGTATTTTGGACTGGAGGAGCTCGATGCAGATGGCCTGCGGTACGAGGAGGGCAAAATCTACGAACGGGCATTTGAATCCGTGAATGAAATTACAAGCGAAAAAGCCTTGGAGCTCCTAAGGGAAGGATATTCGGCTGTCAAAGTCCAAACTGGGAATCCGGGAGATTTGCATGAATTACCGCTGATTGTCTTAAAAAGTCGGGATGATTTCACCGGTGGCTGGCAGACGGGTTCCAATCCTACCTTTTTTCTGGTACAAAAAGACTCCCTCAGGTATGCACTGATCAATGGCTATTTGATTGACCTACAAAATCCAAATGATCAGCTGCTGAAACAGCGCATTTACTGATGGTAATAAAGCTAAATTTTATTAAATTCGGTTGCTTAGAGGGTTTTTTGTGAGCTGAAAATCAATAATTTTGGAAAGTAAATCTACTCAGACTATGAAATCAAATGCCTTGCTATTTGCAGTAGCCATTGTGCTTTCTTCAATCATATTTGGCTATGCAGTCATCAACCGAAACCGTCCGCAGGGGACCGTAAATGTGACTGGACTCGGCGAGATAAACTTCACCGCTGATCTCATTGTCTGGGAAGGAAATTTCAGCCGTAGCAATTCCAATATTCAGTCTGCCTATGCAAATTTGGAAAAGGACCGAGAGGCTGTGACTCAATATTTGATCTCAAAGGGAATACCCGAAGAGCAATTGGTATTCAATGCGGTAACCACCAATCCGGAATACGAGCAGAATTACTCCAGCGACGGACGGTACATGGGTCAGACCTTCACCGGATATCAGCTCAATCAGTCTTTGGTCATCGAATCTAAGGAGGTGGAAAAAGTGGAAAAAATCAGTCGGGAAATTACCGAGTTGCTCAATCAGGGAATTGCTTTTTATTCCCAACAGCCGCGCTACTACTACACAGACTTAGAATCTCTCAAACTGGAAATGATTGCGAAAGCGACGGAAGATGCCCGAATTCGGGCAGAGCGAATCTCGGAAAATTCAGGCGCAAGTTTGGGAAATCTGATTTCAGCCAATATGGGAGTTTTTCAGATCACCGGTCAAAACTCCGGCGAAGATTACTCCTGGGGAGGAGCATTCAATACCAGCTCAAAAAATAAAACCGCCTCCATTACCATGAAGCTGGTTTTTGAAGTAAACTAAATCACAATAGCAAAAGATAGAAATATAAGGCCAGCATAGGCAAGAAAGCCGATGCCATATCCCACATATTTCATCCAGCCTGCGGACTGTCGAAGTCCTGCGGTATTTTTGAAGATGATCCCAGCCAGACCGGTTGCGATCGGAGTGAAAGTAAAGCAGATTGAGAGTTCACGTAGGTTTTCAGCGGAAAGCTTTCCTTCCAGGCTGAAGATGACAATCAATGCCAAGACCGTGAATATGGCATTTTTGGCAAAGACCATGCGGTTTGAATCATGGGCAAGTTGCCGGTCAGATACGGTGTTCATTCGGTGATAATCGAGTTGGTTTAGTGCGAGTAGCAAAGAGTTAACGTGCTTTCTTTCAATTAAGTTTGCACAAAAAAAGATCCCGAAGGATCTTTTTTCAAGGTTAAATTTTATAATTCTTAATTGAGGGTATATTCTACCGAGATTTCCATGTCAAGTGCTTTGGAAATCGGGCAGTTTTCTTCGGCATCTTTGACCAGTTCGGCAAACTTTTCCTCACCGATTCCCTCCACTTTCGCCTGAAGTACCAGGTGTGATTTTTTCAAGGTGCCATCTTCAAAAGTGATATGACTGGTGACGTTGAGTTCTTGTGGAGGAAAATTTTCGCCACTAAGATTGAAACTCAGCTTCATGGCGAAGCATCCTGCATGCGCAGCGGCCACTAGCTCTTCAGGATTGGTTCCTACGCCTTCTTCAAACCGGCTACTGAATGAATATTGTGTTTGGTCTAAAACAGTACTAGGGGTAGAAAGATGTCCTTTTCCTTCTTTTCCGCTTCCTTGCCATACGGCAGTTGCTTTTCTAATCATGGTTTAATGGATTTTTGGGTTAAAAATTCGGTTTCTATTACAAGGGTTTTTGTAAGGAATTGGTTCTTGGAATTAGGATTTTTTCTTGGAAAAAGCATTGCCAATTCTTCTGAATATCTGTTTTTCTTTTTCCCAAAAAAACTGAAACTGCCCGAAGATAAACCCATAGATCAGCAAAAAAATCTGATAGAGCGGCAGTACGAGCAGTAGGTATAAAACGGTATTGACAAAGCCTCCTTTCTCTACTCCGAAGAAGTCAAGTATGGGGTTTTTAATAAACAAAATGGTAAATCCAGTACAAGCAAAAACGACTAACACCATGACCACCTGAAAGAGGCTGTCCAGCTTCCATTTGGTTTGGAGTCGTTTGAGGAATCCTTCTTTTTTATCTCGGTTTTCCATTTTCTAGATTTCTCCCTTCTATGCTTGGGGTGTTTATTTGTGTCTTTTACCAGTTAAAAACCCCATCATTCAAATGTTGCAGCGCGTCTTTTTTGAACTTGCTGTCTACCAAAAGCGAGACGTTGTGTCTGCTTCCGCCATAGGAAACCATTCGTATAGGGAAATCCACCAAGCTATCCATCACGGATTTGACCGCGCCCCGTGTTTCAGACACCATATTTCCCACGATGCAAATGATGGATTGATTTTGATCTACCTCCACCGAGCCTAGGACTTCGAGCTCTTTGATGATTTGATTCAAATGTGATACATCATCAATCGTCACGGATACAGCTACCTCAGAGGTAGTGATCATATCGATCGGAGTCTTGTACTTTTCGAAAATCTCAAAAACGCGTCTCAAAAATCCATAGGCCAAAAGCATTCGGCTGGATTTGATTTTGATCGCAGTGATTCCGTCTTTGGCGGCAATTGCTTTCACGCCTTTGGCTTCCACATTTGCCTTGATAAGAGTACCATGGGCACTTGGATCCATGGTATTCAGTAGGCGTACTGGGACATTGTACTGCTGTGCCGGCCAAATAGAGGCTGGGTGAAGTATCTTCGCTCCGAAATAGGCCAACTCGGCAGCTTCATCAAAGGACAATTCTGCGATGGGGCGGGTTCTGTCCACGATTCGTGGGTCATTATTGTGCATGCCATCGATATCGGTCCAGATTTCACAGGCTGATGCATTGATGGCAGCAGCAATCAAAGAGGCTGTGTAATCAGAGCCGCCTCGTTTTAGGTTGTCTACCTCATTTCGGTGATTCTTACAGATGTAGCCTTGAGTCACGAATAGCTTTTGCTCGGGATGCTGAGCCAAAATAGCCTTCAATTTCTCGGAGATTCGCATCAATTCTGGCTCGGAATTTTCATCGATACTCATAAAGTCCAAGGCGATCAGGAAGACCGCAGGTACTTCCATTTCTTCCAGCAGGCTGTAAAACAATTTAGTAGAAAGTAATTCGCCTTGAGCTAGAATATCCCGGTTGATGGCCTCATTAAAGGATATTTTCAGAATGATATTCAAAAACTCAAAATGCTCCTTGATGATTTCTTCTGCTTTGGACCTAGCCTTTTCTGTTTTTAAAAGTTGAGGATAGAAGTCCAGATAGTGAGCATGAAGCTCATCAATTCGCTCTTTGGCCAGTACTCGATTGGCATCCGCCAAGGCTTCCCCGATCCCCACCAATGCATTGGTGGTGCCGGAAAGAGCAGATAGGACGACAATCGTTGGTTCATCAGATGCTGTTACGAGGTCTTTGACCTGATGCATGCGCTCGGGTTTACCCACAGAGGTCCCCCCGAATTTCATTACCTTCATAGTATTTCGGAAAATAGGTTTGGTTTTTTTCTCTTGCTTCTTGGATCTAGCTTCTAAATTCTGATTTAAAATCCCAGCATTTTCACGGCAGTGATGGCTGCTTCATCACCTTTGTTTCCGTGTTTTCCACCTGCACGATCCATTGCCTGCTGCTGATTGTTTGGGGTTAAAACTCCAAAAATCACCGGCTTGTTAAACTTCAGCCCAACTTCCGTGATGCCATGGGCTACTGCATCGCAGATAAAGTCAAAGTGACGGGTTTCCCCCTGAATCACACAGCCCAAACAGATGACCGCATCGATGGATTCGTCTTGGGCACACCATTGGGCGCCAAGCGTGAGCTCAAAAGAACCAGGGACGTTTTTTCGGATGATGTTTTCCTTCTTTGCTCCATGCTGTAGCAGGGTCTGATAGGCTCCGGAGTAGAGGGATTCGGTCACATCCTCATTCCATTCTGAGACGACGATGGCGAATTTTTTAGCACTGATGTCTGCAATATTTTTTGAGCTGTATTCGCTCAGGCTTTTGTTGGAAGTAGCCATATAGAATTGTTCATGTGTTTATAATTTGATTTTCAAAGGCCACATGGAATCTTTGACGATTAAAACAATCATTTCCCTATATGTTTAATGATGATTTTAATCGTGTCGATTTCATTTGGGTAAAAACAAAAAAGAGTAAGACCCGCAGGACCTTACTCTTCTAAAATGCTATGAACTAAAGCATTACTTAGCGGCAAGGCCTTCTAAGCGTGCTTTGTGTTTTCGAGCAAAAGAATACTCATAAGACTCGTAGTAATTTGTTTCGATTTCATCATAGGAAGCGATTGCATCTTCAATTCGTCCGGCCTCTTCGTATGCGATAGCAAGTTTGTTGAGGTATTTCGGAGTGAAATATTCATTTTCCTTGTAGGAAGCCGCTTTTTCATAGTTTGAAATAGCCTGATCCAAATTGCCACTTTCTAAATGAGCATCACCTAGAAGGGAATAAGCTTTGGCCTGTACCAAGTAGTCATCAGAAGAAAACTTCTCCAAATATTCGATTGCTTCTCCAAAGTTTTTCTCAGATAGATAAATCGAACCGATGTAGAAGTTGGCCAAATTAGCGGCATCCGTACGTGGATACTCATCGACGATTTCTAGGAAACCTGCATTGATTCCATCACCATTCAGTGCAAAATCAACACTGTCTTGCTCGTAGAAATACACAGCCTGAAACATCTCCGCCTGCGCTTCATTATTTTTATTTTCGTTATCGATCTGGAAATATAAAATTCCTCCGATCAAAATGATGGCAGCGATCAAAACGCCACCCAATACTTTGCTATTCTGCTTCAGAAAAGCTTCACCACGACCAAGTCGCTCTGCCAATACTTCTGGATTCTCCAGCAAGTCCTTTGGATCCTGTTGTGCTGCTTTTCCGGATTTAGTTTTTGCCATGTTACTCAATTTTCGAGTCGCAAATATACGGTTTTTATGATTTAGACAAAGCCAAATAAAAAAGCCATGATTTTATTAATAATCACGGCTTTCAATGACTTGATGATTCACTTATTCCATTACAAAAGGATAGTCTTCCTGCACATAGACATCCTGGAAGGCTACTTCCCCTTCAGGCCATGGAGACTCCTCTGCAAATTTGACGGCGTCAGTTACTTTCTTTTTAACCCGAGCGTTGATTTCGGATATTTCATCCTCGGTCATGATTTTGTTGTCCTGAATCGTCTTTAAAACCTGTTCGATCGGGTCTTTCATTTTATATTCTTCCACTTCCTCTTTGGTACGATACTTCTGAGGATCAGACATGGAGTGACCTTTGAATCGATAAGTTCTGAATTCCAAAAGCGTAGGCCCATCCCCTTTTCTAGCTCGCTCAGCTGCTTCAGCTACTGCTTCGTGAATGGCTTCTACATTCATCCCATCGACAGGGAAAGAAGGGATGTCATAAGCTTCACCAAGTTGATAAAGCTCAGTGACATTGGAAGTACGGGCTACTGAAGTACCCATGGCATAGCCATTGTTTTCAATGACAAAAATGACTGGGCTCTTATAGATCATGGCAAGGTTGAGCGCTTCGTGAAAAGCTCCCTGTCTTACTGCACCATCACCCATTTTACAAATACAGACGTTTTGAGTGCCTTTATATTTCTCAGCAAAGCCAATTCCCAAGCCCATAGGAACCTGTGCGCCTACAATCCCATGGCCTCCCATGAAGTTTCGCTCCTTGTCAAAGATGTGCATAGATCCGCCTTTCCCTTTGGTAGTGCCGGTGATTTTTCCAAAAAGCTCAGCCATCACTGCACCCGGATCGGTACCGAGTCCTAGTGGGTGGGCATGACAGCGATAGGCGGTGATCCATTTGTCATCCTTAGTCAAGGCAGTGATAGCACCTGATGCACAGGCTTCCTGACCGATGTATAGGTGACAGAATCCACGGATTTTCTGCTGACCATAGAGCTGACCTGCTTTTTCCTCAAACCTTCGCATCAAAAGCATGCTTTCATACCAGTAGGCATAGGTTTCCTTGGAATATTTCACTTTTGACTTACTTGCTGTCGTTCTCTTTGCCATATCGTACTATTAAAATATGCTAATTTAGGCCCCAAATATAACCAACCTCTCCTAAAATTAAGGCTGTCGCCAAAATAATTCCCCAGACCCATGTACCTAAAGTCCCTGGAACTCTTACAATTCAAAAACCATGAGAAAACCCGGCTGGACTTTTCCCCACAGATTAATTGCTTTACTGGCCTCAACGGAAGCGGCAAGACCAATGTTTTGGATGGAATTCATTACCTCTCCCTCACCAAAAGTGCGGTCCAGTCCAGCGATTCGCTGAATGTACGGCATGATCAGGGCTTTTTTGCGATCAAAGGGCAATTTGAAATTCAAGAAAAGCCGCTGGAGGTGAGATGCACCTTTGAACTCGGAAAAAAGAAGCAAATCTGGCAAAATGGGAAAACGCTTGAAAAAACCTCCGAGCATGTAGGGCTAATTCCCTTGGTGTTGATTGCCCCCGACGATACCGAGTTGATCAAAGGAGGGAGTGAAGGTCGTCGGAAGTTTTTTGATGGATTGCTTTCACAGCTCGATCGGCAGTACCTGAACAAACTCATTCGCTATCATCATTTTCTTAAGCAGCGAAATGCTCTTTTGAAGCAATTTGCCGAGACGGGAAGAAGAGATATGACCTTATTGGGAAGCTATGACGAAGAAATGATCCGGCTGAGTCAGGAGCTGGCGCAAAGAAGGTCCCAACTCATGGAGGAAGTGGCACCCATGCTTCAGGCGCATTATGAAGAAATCTCTCAGGGTCAGGAGAAAGTAACCATTCAGTATCAGACCGAGGCACTTCGGGAGGATTTTGGAGATTATTTTATGAGTCTTCGCAAAAAGGATCAGATCACTAAAAACTCCAATGCTGGCGTCCATAAAGATGACTACAATTTCCTGATTGGAGATCACCCCATCAGGAAGATTGGCAGTCAGGGACAGCAGAAGTCCTTTATCATCGCGTTGAAACTGGCCCAATTTCAGATTTTCGAAAAAGATCGGGGGGAGAAGCCTTTATTATTATTGGATGATATTTTTGACAAGCTGGATGACACCCGTATCGCCCAATTGATGCAGCTGATCTCCCGCCATACCTTCGGGCAAATCTTTCTGACCGATGCCCGACCCGAGCGATCCCACGCCATCCTCACGCAATTGGACTCCGAGGTCTTTTTCTTTGGGGTGGAAATGGGGAAGGTGGAAAGGGAATAAAAAAGATGGCGGAATTTTTTTAGAAATTAATACTCCCTGATCAAGACCTCTGCGGGGATTTTCAGTTTCTCATTAAGTTTCCGGATCATAGAAAGACTTAATTTTCGCTTTCCAGATAGGATCTCTGATTTTCTGGATCGGGCACCCAAAATTTCAGAAAGCTCGGATTCGGAGATTCCCATTTGATCCAATCGAAATTTTATCGCTTCAATTGGATGAGGTTTTGGAATTGGGAAATGTACGCTTTCATATTCTTTGATCAGAATAGAAAGCACCTCCAACTCATCCGAAGCTTCCGACTCTGGTGCTAAATGTTGTTGCATTAGATCGTAAGCACGCTCCAAAGCAATTTCGTATTCGCTGTTATTTTTTATTGGCTTTAACATACCTGATGATTTTTGCGTCTATTTTGTCGTATTCCTGATGAGTTCCAAACCAAACGATAAAGACAATTTTTAATCTATATTCGATATCCACAATCAAGCGAAAGGAATTTCCATGAATATTGAAAATCACTCTTTTGTCTGATATAATTGAAGCATTGTGAAATTGAGACTTCAATTCATTTGGACTATTCCATTCTGCTGAAAGGGCTTCTTCATGCCATGCCAAAAGGCTTTGCTTTGCCTTTGGATAAGCAATACACCATTCCTTCAGAGTTTTTACCGCAATGATGCGCATGCACAAATATACAAAAATGTTACCGTTTTGGTTACGATTTGATTTAAATAAAAAAAGAGGCCGAAGCCTCTTTTCATTATTTCCACAAATCTCCAGGGTATTCCCCGGTTTCGTGTAGCTTTTTCAATGCCTCGATGACCACCGGCTTGTCTTCGGTGTAGGTCACACCAAACCAGGTTTTGCCACCGGGAAGAATCTCGAATGCCGCTTTTCCAGATTGAATCAGGTTATTGGCTACCGTTGGGATATAAAATTCCGATTTGAGGTTTTCGAGATTGGCGGGGAGAAATTCATTCCACATTTGCTCGATATCACCAAACACATCCGGATGAAAACCCCAAAAATTCATAGAGACAGGCGTGTTTTCTGCAATTTCGATCACTTCGCCCTCTCCCCGACTGAGAATTTGCCCTCCTTCTCTTGCGATGGATGTTCGCTCAGTCATACCGATCAGTTGCCCCTTTTCATTGGTTTTGCAGACTCCACGGCTGACGGTTCCGTTTTCGGAAAGCACATTCTGAATGGCATAGCCAACCATGGCATGTAGATCTGGACGAACCTCCGTGGAAAGGAATTTGCCTAAGACCTCAAATGCTTCTTTTCCGTAAAAATCATCCGCATTGATCACCGCAAAAGGTTCTTTCACGGCATCTTTGGCACAAAGAACGGCGTGGGCGGTGCCAAATGGTTTTACCCGGTCTGCTTGCTTCAATTCTGCAGGCACAAAGCTATCCAAGGATTGAATCACCCAATCCACTTCTATTTTGCCCTCCAATTTTGGAAGGAATTTTTCTTTGGCTACCTCCAAGATTTCCTCTCGAACGATGAAAACTACTTTTCTAAAGCCTGCCCGAATCGCATCAAAAATGGAATATTCTAAAATAGTTTCTCCACTGGGACCAAAGCCATCAATCTGCTTATTGCCACCATATCGGCTGCCCATTCCTGCTGCTAGTACTACTAAAGTTGGTTTCTGAGTCATATCCTTTTTCACTGATAAAAAACGCTGCAAAATTAAGCGAATTGCCGGGGAGCACAAGGCAATAGCGAATTGAATTCTTACAAGGGGGCTTTATTTTTAACCTTATGCCATTAGAAATACCGATTAATTTTTATTAATAGGGTAAAATTGAAACCATAATTGGCTTTTTGGATAAAAAATTTTTCAATAGGGGATAAAAAATAAACCTAATTTTGATTTTTATTTAATTTTTGAATTACTTTCATGCCAAATTCCTAAAGAACCTCAAAACCTATTGTGAAAATGAAATCGAGCATGGCGTATTTCGACATTTCGAAAGATTCACTCATCATGCGAGATTCCATGTGGCAACTGAAAAAAATAACAAGCACATGAAAAAAATAGAAGCGATCATCCGGACTTCCCGCTTCGAAGAGATTCATAATTGTCTCTCGGGCTTAGGAGTCAAATTCCTTTCTTTTTACGAAATCAAAGGGATGGGCTTTGAGCACGCCCGGCAGGAAATGTACCGCGGTGTGGCTTACGAGCCTGCTTACATTCCGAGAACAAAGCTAGAGCTCATCGTACCGGATGAACTCAAGGATGGGGTCATTCAATGTATTCTCCGGGAAGGAAAAACCGGGGAAATCGGAGATGGAAAAATCTTTGTCTTCGATGTATTGGAGGCCTATCGAATCCGGAATAATGACACAGGCGAAAGCGCCCTTTAACCATCTCAAACCTATCTGAATCTTCTCAAACCTATGCAAGAATTATTTACCGTCAACAATCTATGGATGATGATGGCCACGATTCTGGTTTTCATCATGCACTTGGGTTTCGCCAGCTTGGAAGCCGGACTGACCCGAGCAAAAAATACTGTCAACATCCTCTTTAAAAACACCATCATTCCTGCCATCGGCCTACTTACTTATGCCTTGGTGGGTTTTAATCTGATGTATCCCGGAGCCGGTTTTGAAGGCTCGGTCTTTGGCTTTGCAGGCTTTGGCCTCAGTCTACCAGATGGCTGGGACTCTTCAAACTATAATATCGGCTACACTTATTACACCGATTTCATTTTCCAAGCTATGTTTGCTGCTACAGCAGCGACGATAGTATCCGGAGCTGTAGCTGAACGAATCAAATTAGGGCCTTTTATCTTCTTTTCCATTTTGTATGTGGCGATCTGCTATCCTATTGTGGGAATGTGGAAATGGGGTGGAGGCTTTTTGAATACCCTAGATACACCTTTTTATGACTTTGCGGGTTCGACTATCGTCCACTCTGTGGGGGGTTGGGGAGCGCTGATTGGAGCGGCTCTTCTTGGTCCTCGTGTCGGAAAATATACCGAGAAGGGCATGAGTGCAATACCGGGTCATAATCTTCCCTTAGCCACCTTTGGTGTCTTTTTACTTTGGTTTGGCTGGTTCGGTTTCAATGGCGGATCCGTCTTGAGTGCAGATCCAGGTGCTGTTTCTAAAGTATTTGTGACGACTTCTATTGCAGCAGCTTCCGGAGCTTTTGGGGCTTTGTTGATTTCCTACCTTCTGTTCAAGTCATACGATATCACCATGGTTCTCAATGGGATTTTGGGTGGGCTAGTGGGAATCACTGCAGGGGCTGATCAAATGGGCGTAGGTGAATCATCCATCATTGGTTTTATAGCAGGTGGCTTGATCGTACTTGCTGTCGTTTTCTTTGATAAAGTGAAGGTGGATGACCCTGTAGGAGCGATTTCAGTTCACTTGGTAGGAGGTATTTGGGGAACCCTAGCAGTTGGAATATTTGGCGATCTAGCAGGGTGGAATCAGTTTCTCTCCCAATTGATTGGTGTTGGAGCAGTCGGATTATTCTGCGTGCTGTTTTCAGGGCTGATTTTGTACACGCTGAAGCGAACAGTGGGAATTCGGGTAGATCAACGAGAGGAAGTTGAAGGCCTTGATATCAATGAACACGGAATGCGTGCCTACCCTGATTTTGCCAGCAAGGATTAATCTACCCTGATTTGTCACCGGAAACTGACAAATAGGACGCAAGAGCCTATTTGTCAGTTTTTTTATTCAAAGCATATTTTCTCTATCTAATTTATTTAGCGAGTAATTAGAATTTTTTAAATAGAGTCCTAAATCTTCTACCCAATTATTTCCTTACATTTATTTAATGGACGCAGTTGATAAAAAAATACTGAATAACATATTTAGTTTGCTTGACAGGCTCAACTTACAAATGAAGTTAAGTCTCATTGATTTACTTTCAGAATCTGTGAAAACCCGTAGCTCTTCAAAGTCCAAAATGAAAGCGGCATTTGGTGCATGGGAATCTGATGAATCAGCAGAAGATTTGATTGAAACAATTCGTACAAGCAGAAATACCAACCGGCAGATTGAGCAGTTTTGAAATTTTTGATAGATACCAACATATGTATTTATTATATGAAGGGTCGATTTAGACTGGATGAGAAATTTGAATCGTTACCGTCTGGTTCTCTTTTTATCTCTGAAATAACGCTTGCAGAACTTTAATATGGTGTTGCAAATAGTTCTTCTCCAGAACGAAATAGTAAAACTCTTTCCAATTTTCTGACAGGAATACAAATTCTTCCAATATTTGATGCCTTAGACACATTTGCCAATGAAAAGGCTCGGCTTAAAAGAGCTGGTCAGCCGATTGATGATTTTGATTTGTTAATAGGCTCTTCTGCTATTGCGAACGGATTGGTTTTGGTTACTAATAATGAAAAACACTTCGATCGTTTTATTGGAATTAAATTGGAAAACTGGGCAAAATAGTTAGTCGTTGAAAAGTAGTTTCTTTGAAGACCTAGATACTATAAGCCATACCTCCAAAATTGATTTCCTAAATCAAAAAATCCACATAATTATTCTTGAAACCGTCTGGATATTTTTCGAGGTGGTTTTTTGTTGCAATCACTCACGATTATCCCAGAAAACCCGTGGATTCTTTCCAAGGCTTCTTAATTTTGGGCATGATGAAATGGGAACGCCTCCTGAGCCGGGGCAGATTTGGAGAAAAGCCGGGGTTTATCCCCACACAAGCTGCAAGAAGTGAATTTGAGGTGGATTATGACCGAATTATTTTTTCGGCGCCATTCCGCAACCTGCAGGACAAAACACAGGTCTTTCCCTTGCCGGAGCAGGCATTTGTTCATACCCGATTGACGCACAGTCTGGAAGTCTCATCTGTCGGCCGATCCTTGGGAAAAGCCGCCGGAGAGTTTCTTTTGGAAAAATATCCTGCTCTTTCGCAATCAGGAATTTCGGCTTCCGAAATCGGAGGTATTGTGGCAGCGGCAGCACTTACCCATGATATCGGAAATCCTCCTTTTGGTCATGCTGGTGAAGAAGCCATCTCGGATTTTTTCAAATTTCATCCCGCCGGATTATCCTGGCAGAAACATCTCCGTCCCGAGCAATGGATAGACCTTTGTCAGTTTGAAGGAAATGCACAAGGCTTCCGTATGCTGGTATCCAAGCAATACGGTTTGAAACTGACCTATGCGACTTTGGCTGCATTTACGAAGTATCCGCGGCCTAGTCAGATTGCTCATCGTGACATTGCTCGAAGAAGTCAGAAGAAATTTGGCTTTTTCATCAATCAGTTGGCGGATTTTGAGCAGATGACCGATTTTCTGGGAATAGAAAAGTCCAGTGATGAATGTTGGCTTCGGCATCCTTTGGCTTTTTTGGTAGAGGCAGCGGATGATATTTGCTACTCCATTATTGATTTGGAAGATGGCTGCACCATGGGCTTGGTGAGTTTTGAGGAGACGGTTAAGCTGCTTCAGCCGATTTTAGGGGAAAAATTTGATGCCAAAAAACTGGAGAACCGCACCCAATCTCAAAATCTAGGCGCTTTGCGTGCTTTGGCAATTGGTGCTTTGATTCAGCAGACGGTAGATGCTTTTGCCCAATATGAGGAAAGCATGTGCAAAGGGAATTTTGACAAGGCCCTGACCGATGTGATTCCTGCAGCCAAAGCGCTTCAAGCCATTACAGATTTGTCCGTTCAGAAGATCTATCGCTCCAAATTAGTTTTGGAAAAAGAAGCGGCAGGCTTTCAGGTACTCGAAGGACTTTTGGAGGTATTTGGACAGGCATTGTACCACAAATTCTACGCACCAACCCGGTTTTCCGGTCAGGATAAGAGTATTTTAAGATTGCTCCCAGAAGACTTCCCGCTGAAAGGTTGGGGAGAAGAGGTGAATCCTTATCCATTACTTAGAGCACTTATCGATTACATCTCAGGGATGACCGACAAGTATGCGCTCAATTTGTACCGACGTGTAAAAGGCATCTCCTTCCCGGGAGTGTAAGGAGTTTCGAGCCTAGCCCCTATCTTTGAGCCATGTGGAAAGAAATCTCCGTTCTCATTCGTAAAGAAATCACCTTAGAGTGGCGTCAAAAGTACGCGCTCAATGGGATTTTACTTTATGTCGTATCGGCGGTTTTTATCACCTACCTTTCAGTGGGAGCCAAAATGGGAAACCTTTCCATTCCTACCTGGAATGCGCTCTACTGGATCATCATGCTCTTTTCGGCGGTGAATGCCGTGGCCAAAAGCTTTGTGCAGGAGCATCAGGGACGACAACTCTACTACTACATGATCGCTTCTCCGGAGGCTATTATCCTTTCAAAAATCATCTACAATACCGGTTTGACGCTGATTTTGGCGCTTTTAGGCTATGGGGTTTTTTCGGTGATCTTGGGCAACCCTGTTCAAGATCAGGGACTTTTTCTGCTGAATTTGGTACTGGGCGCCATGGGATTTTCGGCGAGCTTGACCATGGTCTCAGGAATTGCCTCCAAGGCGGGCAATAATGCGACCTTGATGGCTATTTTGAGTTTTCCCGTCATTATCCCGATTTTGCTGATGGCTATCCGCATTTCCAAAAATGCCTTGGACGGGCTGGATTGGTCTGTTTCGGTGGATAAGTTGATAGCCTTGGCAGCGATCAATGCCATCGTAGCGGCAGCGGGTTATATTCTGTTTCCGTATTTGTGGAGGAGTTGAGGTTCTTCGCCAACAGCTAGAAATTTTGAATATTTTGCCTTTTACATTCCATGAATCATCAAGAGAATAACTATTTTAAAGAGTGAAATCGAACAAAACCTTGTTTCATTTTTCTCTCCTACTGCTGTATGTAGTGTTCGCGGTTAGTTGCGCAAGTATGAAAAATCCCTCCTTGATTTACTATACCGATCAAAACAATAATTCATTTACTATTTCGCCTAGTTCTCTCACCTATCAGGGGACAAAAATTGAGAATAGCTCATCGGGACTTTACAGCGGAGGAAAGGATAGACAGATCAAAATATCCCGACCCATTTTTGAAAAAATCCACAAACTGGCAGAGACTTTACTATTGGATACTTCCAATCATGCCGAGCGTCGGGAAATGCGGACTGCGATTTTGCAAGTAGGAGACCCATCGGCGGGTCAAAGAGTCATGATTTACCCCTCAGCAGAAAGAGAAAAATTAGAAGAACTCCTGAGCGATATTTTGAAAGATAGGGAGTAGTTGAACCTGATTTTTTTTCAGCCTCTATGAATTCCCATATTTTTTTTGAGTACCGGATTTCTTTGATAGCGAGCTACTTGAGCAAGCGTAGTTTAGAGCCATCAATTAGAAATCATGAAAATCCTTTTGTTCACATCTTTTCTGATAATAGGCAGCATGGCGCAAAGCTTCGCCCAAGGATGCAGCCGGGAGCTTACTCTTGTCAACGAACTGCTCGAAAAAGCCAATTTGGACCAAGTCATTACGGATCCTGAGGCGATTGAGGAGGATTTTAATGAGTTGAAAAGCACCCTATCTTCCATCAGTTTGGCGAGTCTTAAAAAAGACACCCCGAGAGTTCTTTTTTTGAACGGAAAAGCGAAAAAGGGACGAGTCAAAAAGAATCAGCGACAAATCTTCGTCACCACCCTGATTACGGGTGATGATTTGACCATCTCACTCCAAAACCCCATGATGATTTATGGTGCTGAGGTCGTGATCTGCGCACATTCATTGGGCGGGATTGCTGAAAACCTGATGCATTTCACCATAGAAGAAGAAAATGTGATGGACGTGTTTGAATTCCAGTTTTCAGACCTAAATGGATCGGTAGTAAGCATCACGGTGAGGAATATTCAAAGCCCGGAGCGCTTTGACTTTGCTGTAGCCGCCAATACGGTCGGTGAATCTAGTGTAGAAAACCAACTCAGTGAAAACTGAATATAATCATGCGGAAGCCGAAAAGCACATAGAGTAGGCAAGATTATTAAACACAAAAACCATGAAAAAACTATTTCTATTCAGCTTCTTAGTCATGATGATGGCTGCACAGGTATTTGCTCAGGCAAAAAGATCAGCTTCGAGCCCAGAACTGCAAATCACAGGAATCAAGCTGAAAGGCGAATCCCTTCAAAAACTTCGTGAAAAAATTGATGAAAAATCATTCTTTACAGTTGATAAAGAAGGAATGATCCGCCCTATGAAAGGGTATAGCATCCGATATTCCAGTAAGTACAAAACACTTTTGATCACCGAGAGAGAAGGAGAAATCCCACCTGTGGTCAAGGATGGAGTCTTGGATCTTGGAAATGGATATTTTTTAAGATGCTACTCCTACAACAATTGTGTCAATTGCATGCCTGATATTGTGGGGACAGCGTATTGTAAAAGCCAGAATTGTCGCTGTCTGGGAGAGGTGATTATGCCTTCCAAGGATGTAACTGAGTTTTCAACTCCAAGCGGAAACTTTCGAGGGGAAGAGTTAAGGTAAAATCACGAACAATACTTTTAGTTAAATAAAATGAAAAATTCGCTATTTAAACTTTTGGGGCTTGTTGCATTTGTAGTCCTGTCAGGAGTGGTGCACCAGGCCTCAGCACAAACCTGCTTTGCCGAAATGCTCTCGGAAACAGGTAACGTGCTCTCTGCGAAAAAGGGGCAGGTCTCTGTTAGGTCCTCTGCTGATCAAGCAATAGTAAAAGTCGCCAAAACAGGTGGCCGTGCCAAGACGGATGTTAGGGTATATGTAGATGGGCAGCTGAGACCGAGTAATCTGAATTTTGCCAACGGGAATTACACTACAGACTATCGTACCCTTACACTCAATAATGTACAAGGCAAAAATATCATGGTACAAGTGGACAATAAGTCAGTAGGGCACACCTTCAGCTATTCAGTAAAAATCGAAGGAGAAACCAGAAGCTTAATGAGGCCTGCAGGTCTTCAGGAAGACAAAGTTTTGGTCAACCAGAAAAAAACCTACTATACCAGAGCTACTTGTGGTAATAGGGTTAGAGTATTGATGAGGGAAACAAAACCAGCAAGAAGTTATGGAAAAATTGAGATAAGTGAGCAGCAAAACAATGGTTCTTGGACTCTACTAGAAAACCACACTGCTACCGGCGATCAAAAAATATTTGTAGTTGATTCAGATCGTCCACTGAAAATTGAAATAAGCTATGGCGGCCCATGGAATATCCCTGGGGTTGCGGCTTACCATTATTCCATTAACGCCCTTTCCATCGACTAACCACTTAAATGATAGCATACTTTTTCCAGCGGATGCCGAAAAGCTTGAGAGTAGGCGTAAACTATAAATAAAATACTATGAAATCTATAAAAAAAATATTGACCCTTGCTCTTCTAGCCCTTTCAGCTATCAGCCTGGAAGCCACCGCTCAAGAAGAATATGATCCAGCGTCTGGTACCACGTATTATCCAAATGGAACTATTTACAAGGGCACTACAGAAGAAGGGAGATTGGATTCTTTTGCAGGCGTTTGTGTAGATAATAGGGAAAAATGTCAGGAATGGGATATTGTAGATTGTAATGAAGACCCTGAGACTTGCAGAGAAATCCTCGAAGAAGCAGCCGATAGCGCCGAAAATGGTAATAACGGTGGGAATACTGGAGGTGGAAATACAGAAGGAGGTGAAACGGAAGGGGCAGAAACCCAACGCTTTCGGTTTGATGGTAAAGAGCTTGGCCATAGCTCCAAAGAGTGGACTATCCTTATGAAAAAAATGGATGAAAAACCCGGCATGTACCAATACCGGAAAGGGGACTGGATCTATGTCAAAAATCCGGCTATGTCCACCAAGAAGATCATTGCCGGCCTTCGGAATAAAGGAAAATGAGTATTGTAAAGCTACATCAGTAGTCACAAGCTAAACCTCTTTTTCACCATTTTTCAATCAAAAAAACAGATTATGAAAAACCTTAAAAATCAAATACTCCTCGTATTCCTTTGTATGATGCTTTCGGTGAAAGTATCAGCCCAAGAGCAAGAAAATCCCAATACCACGCCCAATTTTGCTAATCAGGGCAGAGAATGGTTTGTCAGTGCCAGCAAAGGCTCGGGCCAGCTCGGCACCAAAGAAAGGCCCGCCAAAGACCTGGGCAATATCATCCACCACCTCAAGCCCAATGATATCATCCGAATAGCAGAAGGTACCTACCTGAGTCGGGGTGCAAGTGGTAGTGATGAGATCAATGTGCCCGTTACCATCATTGGGGGATACAATGAGTCATTTACCAGCAGGGATCCCTGGGGAGAGCACAAGACCATATTTACCGGTACCAATGACTATCAAAAGTCCACGGACCCCCGAATCTACATCCGGACCGATCAGCAGCGCGAATCCAATGGTCAACTTTCCCAGGGAGGTACCATCGTAGTGGATGGTATTATTGTGGACAATGGCCCAAGAAACAGATACCACGAAAACAAGGGCCTAGCAATCCGGCGTAAAGCGGATCCCCGTACCAATCAAAATCCTTCTCCGGGATCCGGGGGAATAGTTATCGTGGCCAGCAAATTCACCAATGTAGCTGTACAAAACTGTATCGTCATGAACACCGCGCCCTCAGAAGGCGCCCTTTCGGTCCGTGTCTTTCAGGGAGGAAAAGGAATCATCCGCAATAACCTCACCATCAACAATACCGGCTATGGCATCCATGCCCGCACGGGATATACGGGAAGCAATCCGGAGCTGGTGCCCAAATTCCTTATTGCCAACAATACCTCTCTCTTCAATTGGAAGCATGATGCTATTGCCACCTATGGCGGGGATGCGCTGGCCCTAGATCAGTACCTCACGGCCAAGATTGAAAATAATGTCCTTGGCTTTGGGCACATGGGAGGGCTCCTGAACAAAGGAGCCAAGATAGAACTGAACAACAACCTCTTTACCGGCAATTCCAAGTACGATTACATTGAAAAAGGAGCAGCTATGCGGGTGGATGCCATTTTGGATGAGGCGATGCTGGTAGATTTCAATAGTGACGGAAATGAAACCCAACTCATCGAGATACCCATGGCAGAGCGCTGGGCCAATATCTACGCCAATAGGGTAGAGCTCAGCAGGGAAGAGGTGGATGCAGCGGTCACCGTCAGCAACTCAGGTGCCAATCAGCTGCGCAGTATGCTGGGGCTAAATGTCCAAGGGAGTACTGTCGAAATGGATGCAGAAATACATCTCCCCCTCCTACGACTGGAAGAGGCCCTTCCTGTAGGCCAAAATCCCTGGAATGGAAAAGGGTGCGTCATTCCGAGATAAGGTAAAATTGATTTTATAAGCTCACCAAAAGGTCCATCAAAATGAAAAAATCAATTATAATATTAGGCGTATTTCTGGTTTTGGTCTCCTTCCCTTCTCTTGCCCAAAACTGCAATCAAGGTAAAAATCTGGCTAAAAAGACTTGGGAAAGTTGGGGTACTTGGAATCCCAAATTGCAGGAAGGGACTTTCAATAAAGAAGTCCAAAAACTGAAAAATTCGTGGAATTCGCTTGTTTCTAACACTGGGTTTACCATCGGTCCACGATTTCTGGAAGTGGTTGGAATATATCAAAATGGGACGATCAGGGGACAGACTTCCAGCACCTTTGTCACCCCTCCCTCGTTCAATGATAAGATGATAATTGATATTTATAAATACGCAGGACGAGCACAGACGAGCGTAGTTATTTGTGCGATGGATAGTGATGGGGTTTTGACCCAATTGGAATCGTTTACTTTTTCTAACGGAAAATCTAGGAAAAGAAAAAAATTTACTTTGAACAATATAAAGGGTAAAATCATCATCGTAGCCATGAAAAACCTGTCAGTTGGTTATAGATTTTCTTACAAGATCAGGGCATGGTAGAGAGACTCAGAGATCTTTTTTCAAAATTCAGTATCTTTTAAAGCTTTTGGTGAAAAACAAAAATTCTCGCAAAAACAGAAGAAAACAGGAACCATCGAATTTTGGAAGCCAGAATCTCTCAAAAAGCAAGTGATGGGAAAGCATGAAATTAAAAAAAATGGGATTCTGGCGATCTATTGAAAAGGTGTTAAGATGAATCAACGCAGTATTTATATCAGTACCCTAATGTCTCTGATGATGACGATGTGTTCTCTGATTTGTCTTGGTCAGCAACTGCATCCCGGAGACATAGATCTTTCCCTTTCTCAAATCGCGTCACTTTCTGACATGGAGGACAAAAGAAAAAAGTACCAAGAAATTCTAGAAAATATCGCCAATCAACCGGAATCAAGTCAGCTTGAATTGCTTCGATACGGCTTGCAGGCTGATTCTACACTGTTTGGAAAGCGGTACTTTAATGATTCTCTGGCACTAAAATTCTTTAAAGAGGGGGCTTTTTCCAAATTTATAGGCACCAATGAAGACTTGATTTGGTACTACATTGATCGAGGGGAAGAGAGGGCACTGGATATTGCAGACCAACTTTGGGATATATCAGAAATCTATGAAAGCAGTTTTGGCAAAGCAAAAGCATTAGAAGGGAAAGGATTGTTTCACGAGATTGTAAAGGGGGACGTGGAAACAGCATCCAGGTTTTATTTTGAAGCTATAGCGATTGCCGAATATGCCGATCTGGACTATCTGGCAGACCTGCACCACAATGTGGGTGTGATGTTTCATGAATCTGATAATTATGAGAAAGCGATTCACTATTATGAACTGGCCTATGGTGAGGCAGTAAAACAGAATAATCCGGTTCTCCAGAAAAAATGCCTGATCAATATGGCTTCGGTAAATTCGTCCATAAACGAGTTTGACAGGGCGGAGGAACTCTTTTTCAAGAGTCTTGAATTCAAGTTGCCGTCCGAAATCAAATACAATTATGATTTTGACACCTATGCCAATCTGGGGAATTTATATCTCAGGCAAGGGAAATATCAAGAAGCAATCGAGTACCTTTCCAAAGCCACTGAACAGGTCCCTCAAAATCCCAATTCAGAAGCCAATCTAAGATTCCTGATCGACGCCAAATTAAAGGCCGCTGATACTACTGGACTAGCTAGCTTAGTGAATCGCCTAGACGCTACGCTGACTGTGACTTCTTCTGCACGTGAAAAGTCCCTGCTGACCAAGACCATCGCCGACTACTACGAGAATATCAATGATTACGAGAAGGCCAATTCATACCTCAAAAAGTATATCACGCTTTATGGAGGCATCATTGAAAACAAAAAGGACGAAACCTTCCTGGAGCTGGAAGCAAAGTACCAAAATGAGCAACTTAGTGCTTTAATAGAAAAGAGAAGAAAGCAGCGGCAACTTTTGATTTTGGCAATTATTGCCTCCCTCACGGTGACGGCAATTTTGTACATGTTTTATAGAAATAGGCTAAAGTATCAAAAACTGATCGCCAAGCAACAGGAGGAACTACAGCTGAAGAAGATCACTGAACTAACTCAGAAAAACAAACTCGTGGCGATGACCAGTATGCTAGAAGGTCAGGAAGCTGAGCGGCTCCGAATAGCAAAAGATTTGCATGATAGTCTTGGAGGGCTATTAAGCAATGTGAAGGCACATTTTACGATTATGCAAAATGAAATTGTTCCGCTGGAAAAGTGCGAAACAGCCCAAAAAACCCATTCTCTCATTGATACAGCTTGTTTGGAAGTGAGAAGAATATCACACAATATGATGCCGCATGCACTTAGTTTATCTGGGCTAAAGGGAGCATTAGATGATTTGGCAGATCACATGCGGACACTCCAGTACGATGTGACTCTCGAGATCCGTCAGATACCTGAAAAACTAGACCATACTAAAGAAATCACGCTATTTAGACTCATTCAGGAGTTACTTTCTAATATTCGAAAGCATGCCTCTGCCAAATCGGTATTTATCCAGCTATTCGGACATAGGAAAGGATTGCAGCTGGTAGTCGAAGATAACGGTATAGGATTCGACTTCGATCAAGCACTAGCATCAGGAGGTTTAGGGCTGAAAAGTATTCAAAGTCGTGTGGAGTTTCTTGACGGAACCATCGCATGGGACAGTGTCCCCAATCAAGGAACTACCGTAACTATTAATATACCGATATGATTACTGTATTCATTGTGGACGATCACAAAATGGTCATTGAGGGTTTGATGCTTTTGCTCCAAAATCATCCTGAAATTTCCGTGATAGGCCACGCCCTGGACGGAGAGGAGGCATTGGGTCAGATTGAGCTGATGAAGCCGGATGTGATCTTGATGGACATCAACATGCCGGGCTTGAATGGGATCGAGACGACTAAGCGACTATTAAGCTCCAATCCTGATGCCAAGGTGATTGCAATTTCCATGCATAAAGAGACCAGTCTGATCAAGCTGATGCTGAGTCATGGGGCAAAAGGCTACGTCTTAAAAAATGCAGGACAAGAGGAACTTATCAAAGCGATTACCAGCATACACGCTGGGAAGCGATATTTCGATGAGGTCGTCAATGAAATAATAATTAATAGTGTGACCAATCATTCTAATGAAAAGGAACAAACGGTCATACCCAAACTCTCAAGGAGAGAAAAAGAAGTGCTTCGGCTTATCATGGATGAGTGCACCACCCAGGAAATCGCCGAAAAACTCTTTATAAGTTTCGGTACGGTGGAAACCCACCGGAGAAATATGCTCATCAAGACAGGAGCTCGAAATACCGTCGGATTGGTAAAAATGGCCCTAGACTATGATCTGCTAAATTAATTTATCAACCAAAGATTCTTACAAAATGAAAAAAATAGCAAGTATCGCCATACTCGCCGGGATAGTCGCGTGCGGTGGCGAATCAGAAACAGGCTTGAAGCCGACCATTGAAAAAACCTATGAGACTACCTTGACCAAAGAAGTTTTGCATAGAGAAAATGGAGATCCCTTTATCAAAATATCTGTAGAACAGACCCCTATACTGGATACACTTCATCCCAATATTACCACCGCCAATATGGCCCTGATGACTTATTCTGAGCTGGATGAAGAAGAGCGCACTAATATTCCTGAGATCGATATTGAATTTAAAAAATCCGGGCAACTCACGCAGAGTTTCACCTATGAAGTACCGTTTATGAAAGGGGTATATGAAAAGGCGAAAGTCTTTGATCAGCTATCGTTTGCTTTGCTCAATCGACAATTTGAGCTTTTGGATCAGCGACGAAATACGGAAGCTGTGAAGCAGGGCATTGCTCCCCTCTTAGAACAAAAGATTGAGGTTCTAGAGGAAAAATATGGACCATTGCAGGGATATGAAACGTTTGGACTTGCTGAGGTGGGAGGACAATCCGGGCGAGCCTATCAGTTTCAGGCTTTTTTGAATTTTGGTGAGCAAAAGATCCCTTATTTCTTCTACTTGGATACCCGCGAGGAAGAGGATCAGTGGCTGGGTTTTTCTATTCAAAATTGATAGTTCCTGCTATGAAAGTTTATAAAAAAAATTTGCTGGGATTGACAATTATTCCCCTGATTCTTCTTCTTTCAGGTTGTCCCAAAAAACTAGAAGATAATGGTGATAAATACATTGCTTCTATTTATCAGGCCTTGGTTACAGGTGGCATAGGTCCTTATGGAGATGGGCTGACTGTATATGAAATTAGCGTTCAGGACAGTCCAATCATAGATAGCCTGACTCCAAAATTAACGGCATCCAATATTGCAAATCTGGCCTTTGAAGGATTGAGTGATCAGGATCGCAATCAAGTGGATGGAGTAGTAGTCAATCTGAAGACCACCAAAGGTCAAACAGCCACCTACTCCTACAATTCTGAAATTCTCCAAGAGGTAAGTCAGAAAGCTGCCCTCTTCAAAAAATACTCTGAGATGCTCATCAAGCAGGATTTTGATGGAGTGCTAGCCATGAAAGATCCTGATAGAAATTACCCAGCCTACCGGGAAAATTGGCCTGAAAAAATCAAAGAGCTGGAATCGATCTATGGAAAGCTAGAGGGTTATATGCCATTTGGGATTAGGGAATTTAAAAATTCGAGCGGACAGGAGTTTCAATTTTTCGGGTACCTCCAATTTGAAAGAAGGCACTTCCCTTACAAAATGGACTTTGAAGTACCAAATGACCAAGACCAATGGAGTAATTTTCTGATTCGCGAAAACCTCCGGTAGCACCGATTTATAATTCAAATAAATCAATTCGAACACTTTAATAATTATCAAAAATTGAGCAAAAAAAGCTCAAATAACCTTGTATTGCCTGACAAACGAAACAGTAGTGAAAATAAAATAAGTTAAACCTAAACAACAAATATCATGATTTACGGAATCACATTAATCATTTTGGGGATTTTGGCGGCCCCTTCCCTTTTGCTTTCTAAGAAGCCAAATGCACAGGAACTTCTCGATAAAATTACCCCCTACCAAGGTTGGATCGGGCTGGTATTTTGTCTCTGGGGAGTATGGGGAGTCATCAGCGCAATTTTGAATATGGGACTGCTTACTTCTTGGCCGATTTGGTGGATCACATGGATTGCGAGCTCAGCTATCCAGGCAGTATTAGGATTTCTCCTTGGCTATGGAATGATCAATAAACTCCTTCTTTCAAAGAATGATGACGCAAAAGAAAAAGGAGAGCAACTACTTCAGAAGCTTGCCCCATTACAAGGGAAACTTGGAATGGTAGGAATTGTCGTTGGAGCTTGGGTAATTGTGGCTAGCTTTATGTTCTATGCGTAGTCCAATCCATTAAGCGGGACGCATGGCTCCGTCTCTCCGATAGGATAGTTCGGATTTCCATGCGTTTTGCTTTTTTTACCTATTGAAGGTTCTTGGCTTTCCGGCGAGCATGGTCTCAGGGATCGCTTCCAAAGCCGGTAATAATGCGACTCTGATGGTAATTCTGAGTTTTCTGGTCATTATCCCGATTTTGCTGTTGGTGATCCGCAACTTCAAAAATACCTTGCACGCGCTGGATTGATCTGTATCGGTTGATAAGTTGATCACCTTGGCTGCCATTAATGCCATCGTAGCAGAAGAAGAGTATATTTTTTTTCCGTATTTGTGGAGAAATTGAACATTGCTTTCCGGATTTACTGATAAGTGCTGTACCTAGGAAATACTTATTATCCGCTTATATAGATTTCTTTTTCTCGGGACTACACTTTTTCTGATCTTTCCATTCTAAAATCACCATTCCATGAGATCATTCAGATACCTATTACCACTACTGCTTTTTGTTTTTATTGGCATCAGTCACGCCCAGCAAGCACCTCCGCAGCTGGATCCTCGAATTTATGAAATTATCGAGAACACCTCTTCGGAGCGGATAGAAAGCGATATTCGAACATTGGCGGGATTTGGGACAAGAAATACTTTCTCTGATACGCTTTCCGATACACGTGGAATAGGAGCAGCCCGAAGATGGATCAAGGCAGAATTTGACAAGATTTCTGCCGAATGCGGCGGCTGTCTGGAAGTCTTTTATCAAAGAGATTTGGTGACCAAAGAAGGCAATCGCCGAGTGCCAAAAGACGCTTACGTGGTAAATGTAGTGGCTATTTTACGGGGAACGGATTATCCCAACTCCCACGTGATCATGTCCGGGGATATTGATTCCAGAGCCTCCAATACGATGGACTTCGAGATCGACGCTCCCGGAGCCAATGACAATGCCTCCGGTATGGCCGGGACTATCGAGGCTGCACGAGTTCTTTCGAAATATAGATTTAAGCATAGCATAGCTTTCGTAGGTTTGTCCGGCGAAGAGCAGGGCCTTTTTGGTGGGGCTGGCTTGGCTCGATATGCACAAGAAAATGGCTGGGAAATCGTCGGAGTTTTGAATAATGATATGATCGGGAATATCGAAGGGGTCGATGGAGTCATTGATAATCGGACTTTCCGGATTTTTTCCGAACCAACCCCCGCCAACGAGTCGGAACAAGAGCGCAGAGCCAGAAGATTCACAGGAGGGGAAGTGGATGGAATTTCCCGTCAATTAGCCCGATATATCCACAAGCAGGTGAAAACTTATATGCCAGAAATGAACCCGATGATGATTTACCGTTTGGATCGATTTGGCAGAGGAGGTCATCACAGACCCTTTAATGATCTGGGTTTTGCCGGGGTAAGAATCATGGAAGCGCATGAAAATTACAATCGTCAGCATCAGGATATCCGAGTAGAGGATGGAATCGCCTATGGAGATGTGATTGAAGGGGTAAATTTTGATTATGCAGAGAAGCTTACCTCCGTCAATGCTATTTCTCTTGCGGGTTTGGCTTGGGCACCTCCAGCACCAAAGGATGTGCGGATAGGTGGAGCTGTTCGCCCTTCCACGACCTTGGCTTGGGAAGAAAGCAATGATCCCAATATTGCCGGGTACAAGATTTACTTCCGACTGACGACTTCCCCTACATGGGATAATTTTGTATACGTCTCAGGCGTGAATGAGCATACGTTGGAAGGAATCGTGATCGATAACTACTACTTCGGAGTTGCAGCAGTGGGCAAAGATGGGAATGAGTCTCCAGTGGTTTTTCCTTTCCGGCAGATTCGTAGGTAAAAGGATTCAAATCTTTGCTTTGTGATAAATCCGTGAGTGAGGACACTCACGGAGGCAAAGGGCTTGATTTTAAAACCGTGAGTGGGGACCTGACTTTCCGTCAGGCGGGCACTCACCGTGGTAAAGATTCTTCGTTCTCCCAGCTTCCTGCTTCTCACAAGATTTTAAAGAAAAAAGCCAACCGGCATTATTGCAGATCATCATCTGTTTTATATACTTTCTTGAAGTACGGCACAAAATTCGTCGATTTTATGACGATTGATGTGCTGCATGACTACCACGTGGGCCTTGTCCTCCTGCGTCGCCAATTGATATTTTTTGACGATGGCATCTTGTGGTTTTTTGAAGGTGACGATGATCTGATTAGGATTATAGGCTACATCTGGATAATTGAAAGACTTCAATTTCTCATACAGATAGTTAGCATTCTCTATGCAGGTTTCAGCTTCTCTTTTGAATCCTTCGATTCCCTTTTTTTGAATAATATACCAGAAGTTGATGGCTAGAAATCCATTTCTCGAACCGCTGATAGTGGTATCATGCACCTCCAGGTAAGGGACCCAGCTTGACTTTTTGAAGGTTTTGTCCTGCAGTTCCTTGGAGGAAAGGAAAATGCCGCATGGATGGATCGTTCCCGGAAACTTGTGCCCAGAGATGGCGATACTGCTTAGACCATTTTGAAAGAGGTCTTCCTTGCTTTCCAGGAAAGGATAAATAAAACCCATCAATGCTGCATCGGCATGGAGGAAGACGTTTTCTTGCTCTATTCCCAGTTCTCTCAGGACTTTTTGCACCTCACTTAATTGATCCATCCCCCCTGTCATGGTCGTACCGATGTTCAGGTTGATGATCAATCCATAATTGGAATGAATAGCATGAATTTCTGCAATTACCTTTCTGAGATGCTCATAGCTCATCTCGCCTGACGCCTGACTTTGTATCTTTTCTTGTTTGATATCCAGTAAGTGAGCGTTTTTTGGAATGGAGTAATGACTCGATTCTGAGAATAAAAAATAGGGTTCCTTTTCTTGAAGCTTGAAGTAATCTCTTCCCATGTAAGCCCCGTATAGGTTTCCCTCAGTACCACCGCTTGTGATATATCCCCAGTGATTTTCTAATTCATACAAATCTGCCACAAAGGCCAATACCTCCTTTTCAAACTCCTTCGTATGCATTTTTGAATTTCCATGAATCGAGGGGTCGCCGGCATTGTTGAGGTGCAATTTGGCGAGGCCGCTTATGCCTAGAATGGCGAGGTCATTGTTTTGGGGAATTTCAGGGTAACCAAAATAGGTCACAGAATTTCTGATTTGCTCAGCCAGAAATTCAGCCAGGCGAATCTCTGCGGCAGTTTGGGCTTCATATTGTGCTTGGGTCTCTATTCTCATCGTTCACAAAGGTCTGAGTATTTGATAGAATTAGCAAAGTGCCCGGCAAACCATCTTGTTTTCTGAGTTGCCTCTTTTGTGAAATTTAAATGGTATTAATTGATGAGGGGCTTTTCCGTCTCGATTGATAGCAGTATTTTGTTTAGAACTTAGTTTCTCAAAAATGACCGATTTCCACCATAGAGGTAAATTTTTACAGATTATTAGTTTATTACTGGTTTCTTATTTCATGCTGCTTTTTCAAAGCATTGCTCAGCAATCCACCCGTCCCAATGTGCTTTTTATTGCGGTGGATGATCTGAGACCGGAGTTGGGGGCATATGGAAAAGCCTATGCGATCACACCGCACATGGATCTCCTTGCTAGTCAAAGTTCCCTCTTCACCAATCATTATGTCACCGTTCCGACTTGTGGAGCGTCGCGTTATAGTCTTTTGGTGGGAAAGCTTCCCCAATCCCGTCAGGACCTTAGCAATATGGCAGCGGTGCATCAATTGGCGAGAAAACCAGAGTCTGAGCGAAGAAAAACCTTTATTCAGGATTTCCGGGAAAAGGGCTATTACACCGTGGGAATTGGAAAAATATCCCATCATCCCGATGGCTATGTCTATGAATATGACGAGCCGAAAAGCGACTTGATCGAGCTGCCGGGGGCTTGGGATGAGATGCTCTTTAATCCCGGCAAGTGGGAGACAGGGCACAATGCCTTTTTTGGCTATGCCGATGGAAGCAATCGTACAGCTCGAAGCAAACAGGTCAAACCTTATGAAATGTCAGAAGTATCCGATAAGGGCTATGTGGACGGGCTTTCTGCCGAGCTCGCCATCGCGAAGCTTCAAGAACTTAATGCCAAAGATCAGCCATTTTTCTTGGGAGTAGGCTTTTTCAAACCCCACCTTCCTTTCACTGCACCTAAGAAATACTGGGATCTTTATGACCCGGAAGAAATACCACCCGCGCCATTTCCCGCTATCCCCGAAGGCTCTTCCAAAGCGAGCCTAACCGGAAGCGGAGAATTCAATCAATATGCCTTGGGTGAAGAAAAAGCTGGATTGGATCAGGCTGTTTCAGACTCCTATGCCCGCAAACTCCAGCATGCATATTTGGCAGCAGTGAGCTATGTGGATGCGCAGATTGGGAAAGTTTTGGAAGAACTGGAGCGGTTGGGTTTGGCTGATAATACGGTGATTGTCTTGTGGGGAGACCATGGCTGGCACTTGGGCGATCAGCTTGTGTGGGGCAAGCATACGCTATTCGAATCTGCCTTGCATTCCGTATTGATGATCAAAGCACCGGGAGTCCAATCCGCTCAAGTGGATCAAATCGTTAGCACCGTGGATATTTATCCTACACTTTTGGACTTGACCGGTAACTCGGACGATTCCGATTTGGATGGCAAAAGCCTGGTGGGTCTGATGCAAAACCCTCAATCGGAGAATTGGCGTAACACGGCTTACAGCTATTTCAATCAGGGGATTTCCTTACGCACGCCCACTCATAGGTTGACGCAATATTTCCGATCTGAATCGCCGGAATTCGAACTTTACGATTTGACTCAAGACCCGAACGAAACCCAAAATATTGCTTCCTTTTACCCTCAGGTCTTGTCGGGCTTGAAGACGGTATTGAAAAAGGGCGATACCGGACTTTATGAAAAACCATAGCTTTGGATAAATTTATTGGTAAGGTAGATTTTTAAGCATTGAGTGGAGGCTTTTCTTGGGTATATAGTTTATTGGCAAGTAAAGGCTCCAAATATTTTTTCTTTTGTACGTTTAAAATAATTATTTTTGTACGTATAATCGATTTTGAAATGGATACAAAACTCACCTTAAAGCTAGACAAAGAAGTAATCGATAAGGCAAAAACCTATGCCAGTCAGCATCAAATCAGCTTATCAAAATTGATCGAGGCCTACCTTAAATCGATTACATCAAAAGAGGAAAAAGCTAAGCAAATTCCGATTTCTGCCTTTGTAAAGAGCCTAAGTTCTCCTTCAGGGATTCCAGCTGATTATGACTACAAAAAGGATTATCAAGAGTATTTGGAGGAGAAATATCGATGAACAAGGTTTTTTTGGATACTAATGTCATCATTGACTTGCTTGCAGAGCGAAGCCCTTTTTATGAGGCTATAGCCCAAGTCACATCTCTTGCTGACAGAAAAATTATCTCAATATTAACTTCACCGATTTCTTATACGACCTCGGAATATGTCTTGTCTAAGTTTGAACCTAAATCTTCCGTCATTCAAAAGCTTCGCCGGTTTTCGATTATTTGTAAAGTGACAGATGCAAATCAAGAAACAGTCGACAAAAGCCTGTTTTCTGACTTTCCGGACTTTGAAGATGCTGTTCAATATTTCTGCGCCCTGCAAGCTAATTGCGATGTAATTCTTTCCAGAAATAAACAGGATTTTAAAAAGTCAGAGTTGCCCATTATGACCGCAGAGGAGTATCTATTGGCATTTCAATCGAAAAGCTCCAAAAAAAGCTAGATTGTTAACCTAGGCAAAATTTGGAAACAGATTCCAATGCAATCCAACTTACAACTGCTCCAACGTGATGCGATTTTCGGATTCATCACTAATCTCCCGAAAAGTAACTCGCCCGAAGCCCAAAACGATCTGATACCATTCCCCATTCAGGGTTTCAAAAAGTGGATTATCTGAAAATGAAAGCTCAAATTCCGCCCGTCGATTCACCCGGCGAGTAGACCATATTCCTTCATCAAGCAGTTGGGTCCCACGATAAGCTTCCACCTGACCATTCGGAATGAAATTAAAGTTAATCCCCTCGAAAAGATTGGCTTGGTTTTGTCCATTGAGTTCGAAAAAGGTCACCTGCCACTGCCCGGCTGTCAGGGTATCGAAGAGGGTTTCATCTGAGCGAGGTGATTGCCCATCTTCCGTGCAGGATATCAAAATCAAGCAAAAGAAAAGGGTAAACAATCGATTCATAAATGAGCTTTTTGCAGATAAACGAAGAATTCTTTTATAAGTTTTGAATTCAGTAAAAACCAAATCAATTAAGCTGAGGCAGAGAATTTCTCTTTTGAAATAAGGTCTTTTTTTCGAAGCCAAGGGAATATTTTTCGATCATCCTAGCAATTCATTAGTGAATAGGGATTTGGCAGAAATTTGGGATTGCTCCAAACCCTTTTCCCGAAGCCAAGACAAAAACTTACTCACACGATGCGGATCCATATAGCCCCAAGTTTCTCCCTGACTGAAGTGTGGAGCTGTTAAAGTCAATGCTTCCCGTAAATCAATAGTTTGCTCATGCTCCGGGACCAATGGCTGAAGGATTTTCACAGCCTCTTCCGGGTTTTCTTTCGCGTATTGAAATCCCGCTGCCGTAGCTTTCAGAAAGGCACGATAAACTTCCGCCTTCTCTTCGATTTGCGCGCCACTGCAGGCCAAAACAGGGGAATAGGAGTAAGGAATGTCGTAATCAGCAAGGTTAAAACTCCGAAGCGCTGCACCCAGGCTTTTCACTTGCACACCCTCCCAATTCATAAATACCCAAGTCGAATCATACTTCCCTGAAAGCACCGTATTCCAAATGCCCAATTTCTCAGGATAAATTACTTGGATGTCACCCTTTCCTCCGTCATTTTTGATCATTTGCTGGACGATGCCATCCTCGTAGCGGGCTTCATAGGATGCATAGGTCTTGCCGTCCAAGTCTTTCGGAGATTGGATCGGACTTTCCTTTCGCACTACAATGGCGCTCAAGTCCTCCTGTAGAATGGCTGCAATTGCCTTCAGCGGAAAAGCCTCCTCTTTGGTCTGATAGCTGATCAGACTTTCAGTCGGGCAGAGCGCAAAATCCGCCTGTCCCAATTCTACTTTTTTGGCAGGGGTGAGTTGATACTGATCGGTGGAGGGATCAGAGATCTGCAAGCTTATTCCTTGCTTTTCGTAAAATCCTTTGGCCTGAGCCACAAAAAAACCGATGTGATTGATATTGGGAGTCCAGTCTAGCGCGAGATGGAGGGTGTTCATACGTAAATCCTTTTTGGGTTATAAACGATTAGCTGGGAAAAGGTTTTCAAGGAAAAAGGGTTTGACGCCAAGAGCTTTAAAGCAATTTCTTAATACTTAAGTTATGTTTGCTTATTATCAGCTGACATTCCAACTAGTTCATAATTAGTACTCCTTCCTCCGGCAGCTTTTTTTTGCAGTATTCCTTTTTCTATCAAGTCATTGATGTCTCTTACAGCCGAGTCTTTTGAGCATTTTGCAATTTTGGCCCATCTGGAAGAAGTTAGTATTCCATCAAATCCGTCCATCAACTTATTCAATAATTTTCTTTGTCGTTCATTGATTGGGGTGTCTAAATGCTTTTGCCAAAACTCTGCCTTAAATAAAACTCTTGTCAAGACAGAATCAGTCGATTTTAATGCGTTGATCAGACAGTTTAAAAACCAAACAATCCAATCCGTAATGTCTAAATTGCCCTTTTGTGTTTTCTCCAGCATTTCATAGTACTGCTTTCGTTCCAACATAATCTGCGCCGACATGCTGTAGAACCGTTGATTACTCTTATCGGATTGGGCTAGAAGCATATCGGTCAATGCTCTAGTGATTCTACCATTTCCATCTTCAAATGGGTGGATAGTTACAAACCATAAATGTGCAACAGCGGCTTTTAAGACCAATTCCATTTTATTGGTATTAAACCAATCGATAAATCGGGTCATTTCTTCTTCAATCAAATCTGAATCAGGCGCTTGGAAATGAACCTTTTCTTTACCTAGCGCTCCGGAGACAACTTGCATTGGGCCTGTAGTATCTTTTCTCCAGTCTGTAACAGTGATCTTATACATTCCGCTTCTTCCCGTAGGAAATAATGCCGCATGCCAATCAAAAAGCCTTTCACCACTTAATGGCTTAAAGCAATTTTGTGTTGCGTCAAGCATCATTTCCACCACACCATCTACATGCCTATCTGATTCTATCGCACCTCCTATCTCTATTCCCAATCTACGGGCAATGGAAGAACGTACCTGTTCAGTATTTAAAAATTCTCCTTCAATCTCTGAAGATTTTAATACGTCCAGTGTCAGTGTATCCAGAAAAGCCTCATTTTTCAAATCGAAGCCTAATGTTTCCATTTTTCCGAATAGTCTTCCTTGTAAGTTTCTTGCTTCACTGAGCAATTCCAAGAAGTCATCACTATTCCAAGTAAAGTCTGGCCAAGCAGCCTTTTGATAAATAAAAGTTCCCATTCGATGCAAATTATGCAACGAAAATGATCTTTATTTCTCGCAAATCAAAAGTATTCGTCGCTTATTTTGCATTGAATATCATTTTATTCGTCGCAGGGTTTCTTTTGAGGTCCACTAGCGAGGTTTTGCTTAATACTTGGATTTTTATCAGAAGGAGGACGAAAAGAGGATGGGAATATTCCATTTGATCCTGAAAAGGTGGTTAGGACAAAATAGGATAGGTAGAAAGATGTAGCTGTAACCTCAAAGTTTAAGGCTAAAAATTATCAGGCTAAAAAAGGTTTTAACCAAAAAACCTTAACGATACTCGATGTCTTTAATCTCCAATGTCAAGGCTTTGTTTTCCACAATAATAGAGGCGACGATAAAGAGTTCCTCGAGATTGGTAGGGGCGAAGCTCTTCAGTGGGATATCGTAATTCTTCCATTCCTTGTCTAAAGTAAGCGGGATTTTGGTTTCGCTGCCATCGGTAGGGTTGGACTTGTCCTTCAGGGCGATTTGGATTCCTTCTCCCCCAGCAGTTCCTCTCATCTTGAGGCGAAGCGTATCGAAGCTTGAATAATTACCCACTCGGTTGGGGTCAATCACACCCCCACCCACATAGACATAATACACTCCCCAAGCTTGTGGATAGAATTGAACGGCTATCAGGCTATCTAAAAACTGAACATTTACGCCTGTATTATTATCAGCACTTGCGACTCCTGAGGAATGGCCGGTGGTTGAAAAACCATTTCTTATGAATCTTGAATAGGGTTTATCTCCGTATTCATCGTAGACTTTTTCCAAATTCTTTTTGATCTCCGGGGTAAAGCTCTTACTTCCACTCATGATCATTTGATGCAAAGCTTGTCCTGTCAGCAAGAGGTTTTCATACTTAAAGATGATATCGTAATTCCAACTAAAAATTGGAATCAAACTGGGGTGCTCGATGATCTCATCCACTAGTTCCGGCAGTCTACCTCCGAATTCGGTATTCCAATTCCGGGTTCCTGGACTAAAAAAAGCAAAGGTTCCCTCCAGTCCTGCATTGGCAAAAGCCTCAAATGAACTTTTCAAGCCGTCATTGTAATTATTTTCCATCACGGTAAGCTCATCCACTTGATTGTAATAATCAAATAGGAGTATTTCCAAATCTGTTCCCTGTAGCTGACTGAGAAAACCTGAACTTTTCAGGGATTCAAATCCACTGAAGTTGGGGGTCAGGTATAGCAAAGACCAAGCATCATTGATCGTACGGGCCATGAAATCAATGTTTTCCACATTGTATCGGTCTTCATAGGAAATATCCAATCCATAGACCTCCGAACCAATTTGGTAGTAATCGGGGGCCATGCGACGATTGACGAATAATAGTTTTGGGAAAAGAGCTAATCGAGTTTGATTAATCCGCTCCGCTCGTCTCAGATCGCTTTCTAGGTTTTGGGCAATACTATTGAGGTAGCCTTCCAGCGCTTCCTGATTTAGACGCTTTTGATTGGAATTGTTGATTTGGATCGCGATCAAGATTCCGATGACCACCAGGATAATTTCGCCAAAAGCATACTTGAGGTACTTGCCGATTTTATTGCTTTCCAGCAATTCGTAGCGAATTTTCCGAAAGAGTTTGATCATGGTAAAAAAGTGCTTCGTCTATCCTTGTGCAAGCCACACTCTTTATCAATATAGGATGGCATGGGATAGATTACAATTAATTGAATAAAATATTGATTTTCAGTGCTTAAAAATGAAAAAGAAATCAACACCAAAAGTCCTTTGGTTTGGTAGATAAGCTTATTGTTCGGTATCATTCGACTCGGGTATTTTCCTGTCAAAACAGGAAATCGCCCTATATAGAATTCGCCTAAAAAGTGAATATAATCGCAGTTTTTAAGTCATTTTTATAGGTAAAATTCAGTAATATTTTACTAAAATATCCTATAGGTCAAGCCCACATAAATCACACTGTTTTTCAAGTCACGACCTTCCGCAATATTCCTAAGCCCTTGGCTATACCTCAGACCAATGGCCCAGTCTTCTGCTAACTTGTACCCGAGACCCACATTTATGGAAAAATCAAAAGTCTCAAAGTTTTCAAGTCTGAGCTCCTCAGGGACAGATTTAGTAGTGTTGATAGTTAGCAAACCCAACTGAGGACCTATTTCAGAGTAGAATTTTCCTTCAATCCATTTTAGCATGACAGGAATATTGATGTAAGAAATTTTATACCTGCCACTTTCTTTGGAATCTTCCCCCTGCAGTGACCAAATAATTTCCGGCTGCAGCTTTAGCTCCTTGGAGAGTTTATACGAGGCATAAGCACCCAGTGAATAGCCTACTTTTCGATCACTCTCCGGAAGGGCATCCCTGCCCCAAAGCTCCGCAAAGTTGACACCTGCCTTCATTCCATATTGAGCTTTATCCTCATCGGCAGTACCCATCTCCTGCGCATAAGCCTGAAAGGAAAGTAGGATGAAAGAAAGGGCTAGAAATGGCTTAAAAGCTTCAGTCAAAAATCTATTCATAGAAAGAGTCCGCTAGACTTAAAATGTTTTAGAACAAAATACAAATTTGATCCAAAAGGTAGGAATAGGCCTTATTTGGCAGCCAAAAACTCATTCACATCCAGCCAATGGATAAATGCATCAAACCAACGATTGCTGGTACGCTTGGGATTCCCCATGCCGAACCCGTGACCGCCGTTTTGGTACAGGTGAAACTCTACCGGAATGCCTGCTTGGTACCAAGAATCGATCACGCCAAACTGACCTCTGAATAGAAAGTCATCCGTAGCGATCACAGAAAACATAGGCGGAGCATCAGCCGGCACATCCACCAGGCCCATGCCACCATAGATGGGACCGATAAAAGCCAACTTCATCGTTTTGGAGTTCAACGTGGAGTGCATGGTCAGGCCAGCGCCGGCCGAAAAACCAATCATGCCTATCCGATCCGTATCCACTCCCCATTCTTCTGCTCGATCGAGAATCATGGTATAGGCAGCCTCTGCATCTTCGAGCTGATTGGATAGGTCTAGTTGCGGAGGTCTTGGAGGCATGGCTTCGGTAGCGGCATCCGAGGAACTAGATGGGGCTGGAGTTCTAGGCCGGTTCATCCAGGTACTGAAATCTTCCAAAGACTCCGGAGTGGGGTGAAGGCGATACTTCAATACGAAAGCAGCAATCCCCTGATCGGCGAGCGCCTGAGCCACTTCCCAGCCTTCATTTCCCATGGAAAGCCATCTGAAACCTCCTCCGGGGGCTACGATCACTGCAGCCCCATTGGCTTTTCCAGGTTCGGGTAGGAAAGGAGTAAGTGTTGCCGTGGTGATATTTCGGGCCATGGGATCGCCCCATTGGCGAAACCAAGATTCGGAGGCAGGCTGATCATATACGCCGCCTGTTCCGAGGAGAATGGCATTTGGCTCTTTGGGTGCATCAAGCGGGTAGATGGTACCGTCCTGGGCTAGCGTGATGTTAGCGAATAGGATTGAAAAAGCTATAAGGGAGCTTTTGGCTAGGTTTTTAAGGCTTAAGGTCATGGTATAGGTTTGTGAAAAGCTATCCTAATAAATTGATTTCTTAGGAATTATCCTAGTGTCTCCTAGCTGTTCATTTCGGGTTTAAGCATCCTTGTTGACTGAACTTAGGGAAATTTTGGCAACAGCAACTGGTCTGGCCAATCAAATTAGGATTTTGAAAGGATAGGAAAGGGTAGGCTTTTTTCTGCTTTGTCGGGGCAATGGTTCAGAGGGAATTACAAAATCCTGAGTATAGAAAAGGGGAGCATAATCTCCTCTCTTGCTGCTAATCTTAAAAATGCGATCCACTATATTTCATGTCGTGCTCTACTATCTATTAATGCCTTATTCACTGAATTTTTATTTGTGGAATGGATTTTTCTTATGGATGGTTTGAAGCGGGTCAATGTGTTAAATCAGTAAAAAAGCTCAAGATTGACTGATAAAATAGGTCCAGATGCTCCGATTAGCGTTGGATAGCTAAGATAACCAACTGGGGAGCGGTCGGTAAAGATGAGTTCTGGACTCACTCGTAAGACGCGGCTTTTAAGTACGTACCAGTTCACGCCAAGAACCCATTCGCTAGGATCGCCGTATCTTCCGCCATCCACGTATGAGTAAGTTCCGAAAGCCTGAAAGGTTTTTTCCACCAGCATGGCAGAAGCTTGTATAGAGAAGCCTTGGTCGAAAAGATCTTCTACAGGCGCCATATCAGTGTCGAACTGCATTTTGGAGATCCAGCGCATATAATAATCAAAGTCAAGTGAGAAGCCCTTGTATTTGACACCAGTCATAAGCGAAAACATTTCAAATTTTGCAGATTCCAACTGTATGCCCTCGCCAAATGCATTTTTACCAAAAATATTTGTTCCATCTGACAATCGAATTTGGGAATTTTCCGGGTCTTCAGTTCCAGCTTGGGATTGGGCTGTTTCGTTACTTCTAGTAAATAAACCGCCAAGAATTGTAGCAAGCTTCTGATGATTTTCAAAATCGCCGTAGGAGGCAAGTCTACCATAATCGTTACTTGTCCACCAAATTGAGCCACTCCATGTATCAAAACCGTCATCCAATTGTCCCGCATCAATTCCTAGTTGGTTGAGATTATTGCCAATCATGGTTTTGTAAAAAAGGCCTTTAGTTATTTCTCCCTGTGCCCAAAAGCCAGAGGTGTAAGAAGCCCGGAAAAATTCATCAGCCATAGGCCGGGTATCCACCCTATTCCATTGCGGCCATTGCCCGAGCAATGAACGAGTGGAGGTCAAACCACCTATTCCGAGCCCTAGGTCTAGGTGTTTATTTACTTGATATTGCAGGTTGCCCGCACCTATAACCTGTGCGCCAAGTCCAATATTGGTATTGGCAGTCCAGATATAGCCTATATAGCGGAATTTAGGATCAAACAACCAACCTTTAAAGTAGAGTACAATTTTCTGAAATTGATAATCATTTCGCGGCTTTAGATCAAATGACCGCCCAAAAGAATCAGTATAGCTCTCATTCAGACCCTTTTGGTTGAGGTAGCGTGAAGTGGTATAAAAGGAGAAATTCAGGGTGCCGTTCTCTGTTTCGGCAAGAGAAAATCCTGCACCGGGGATTTGATCAGTTGAATCACGTTCCATGCGGGGAAGGGAAGGCACCTGGGCCTGTATATTATTCAGCAAAAGACCTCCGGCTAATAGAAAGGCTACTATGTATTTACAGTTCATTGAGGGGCTGATTAATTCAATTAAAAGAGAGCGATGGTTTAGGATTCAGGCCCGTCTTACCGGATAATATTGGCTTTCTCCCAAGCCCGTACTTGTTCACGCGCAGCGTCAAAAAGGCGGATATAGTTTCCTTTAGTTACTTTCTCTTTGGCCTCTGGTGTCAGTACATCCCATAACTTCTGGTACATGTGATACACTGCGAGGTACCGGTCCTCATTTGGGGGGGCTACCACGTCTGTGCCAAACAGAAAGCGGTCGGGATACCGATTGATGACCTTGGCGGTATTCTCCAGGCTTTCCTCTGAAGCCACGATGTATTTCGCTACTTCATCCCATGAAAGATCGAAATGGATATGGGAAAGGGTTGGGTCCTTTAGAATATCTTCCAGTACATCCACCTGCGATGGCAGTCTTTCGCCAGTAGGGGTTGCTCCATAGCGGAAGGGGCGCACTATTCTCCCTAGACCTACGTGCGCCCAGATGATCGTCGTCCCGGTGTGACGCTTGAAAAGATCGAGGGTTTGTTCCAGGTAGACCGGCTTTGTTTCCTCATCGGCCATGGGGAAGTTGACATCATTGTGTAAAATGACAAGTAAGCCCACCTCACCTGAAAAGGCCAGAATACTGTCCAATGCGGGGTTTGTTAAACTGGCCACTTCTCCAGAAACCTTCGAGGAAACGAATTCTTTGTGTATTGAAAATTCTCCTATCCCTGTAAAGACACCGGGAAAAGTCCGCAGCACCCGTTCGATGTGTTTGACACCATACATATCGCTGGGGTTGAATCCGGTGATCATGGGGTCCAACCTGTCCTGTTGTTTTTTGGGCAGTGACCTGTACTCCATGGCGATGGATGCATCGGTAAAAGAATAATAATAAAGTGGAGCGTCAGTTTCCAGGTAGTAATCAGGTGCAAAATCGCCCGAATTGGCATAAGACCATTGCTGTTGTAATGGGATGCCAAATAGGGTAGAACGCGCTACCTTATTATCCATCAATTCTAACATTTTCTGGATGCTGATGCCTTCCTGTATGTAGTTTGTTAGATGAAAGTGGCTATCATTGAAGAGGTACTGATCTGCCTGCTTCTTTTCTTGTGCAATACAGGGTTGTAGCAGTATAAGGCACAGCATACAAATGAAGGCCGAAAAGCACAGTCTTATTTTCATCAACATTACTTTACAATTTCGAATTCAACTTAATCTTCTAGCTATCTACAAAAATCAAATACTAGCGCTGACTAATTTTTAGGATCTATTCTGTACGGATGAGCGTCTAATTCACGGATGATGTCATAGATCGCCAACTGAGCTTTCACACTGTTGCCAACTTCGTTGAGCGGAGGAGATACGACGGCTATTCCGAATTCTCCGGGAGATACAGCGATAATTCCTCCACCTACACCACTTTTTCCGGGAAGCCCTACTCCAAATAACCACTGGCCTGAATCGTCATATAAGCCTGCCGTTGCCATCACTGAAAGTGTAAAGGTTGTTGTCCGTGGAGAAACGACTGTCTTTCCTGTAATGGGGTTTTTGCCTCCGTTAGCAAGGGTGGCAGCCATTGTAGCCAGCTCTTCTGCATTTACGTTGAGCGCACATTGCTTGGTGTAAATGTCCGTAGCTTGCACAGGGTCAAAGTACATTCGGTTGTACGCTTTTAACAGGTGTGCTATAGCCTGGTTTCGCAAGTTATCGTTTGCTTCACTGATGTAAACCGGCATATTGACATTCAGCTCTGTTCCTGCAAAATCATTGTGAGTTTGCAATATGTTTTGCCATTTAGCGGCGGAGTCAACTCCAGAAATCATACTTGTTGCCGCAATAGCACCCGGGTTTACCAGTGGATTGATTTCCTTGCCCTCATTCATCTCTATAGCAATGATGGAGTTAAAGGGCATTCCGGTGGCATCCACGCCAATTTTATCGAAGACCTCTTTTGGACCTTGCTCTTCGATAACCTTGGCTAAGGTGAATACCTTTGAGATTGACTGAATGGATACGCGAGTGTCTAAATCTCCTGCTGAATATACTTTACCATCCGCAGTTACGATTGCGATGCCATAAATGTCAGGATCGACATTGGCCAGTTCCTTTATATAATCTGCATTTTTTCCTTCCTTGAGTGTTTTGTATTTCTCATAGGCATTATCAACAGCTTGTTGATAATCAGATTTTTTGATCTTTTGCGCATGCAGAGTAATCGATAGAGCCAAAAAAAGACTGGTCAATACGACCCGGAGCGTAGAATGATTCATTTTAGTCATGGTTGAGGATGTTTGAAAATGGGATAAATTTAGAAACTATGAGAGAAGTTGTATTTAAATGAAAACTGGATACGGGAAACGGAGGTATTCCAGCCATCGCGGAAGTTTTCCCGGTGACCCCACTGGTATTCGAAGCCGGCCAAAAAGTTTTCAGCTGGATAATACAATAGATTGATCAATGCATATTGACCCTTTTTATAAGAATCATCAGTTTGAGCATCCGAGTTTTCTATGTCCAGCATGGAATAACCTACAGAGGTGCTGAACTTGTCGCTCCAGGTATGGTCAAGAAATGCTGATAGACCGATCATCGGCAGGGCTACTCCTTCTACCGGCGAAACCGGATCGCTAAAATTATTTCGTATACCGATATCCACTGGCGCATCATTCATGTAGTTTTGAATACCTTCTCCATACACGACTCCTCCACGGAAAACATCGTTTTCTCCGATATTAATATTTGTGGTCAAATTAAGTCCCCAGCCGGTTGCACCTCCGCTGAGCTCGAACTCATCCTCATTCAGGTCTTCCCACTCTATCCTTCGAAGCATTCCTGCTAGTTCCACATATCCAAAAGGTAGGGCCTGACGGTATTCTGCCGATAAATCAGGCAATGGAAAACGGCCTTCTACATTTTCCAACTCGATGCGACCCTCATAAACGCCCTGGTCAGCACTACGCCCCGGACGCTCCAAGGCGATGGTCAGGCGGGTGTCACCTTGGATCGGCATATACCGGAATTGTACATTACGGAACAAAACCATGCCGTTAGGCCCCCAGTATTCGACCGAATTGGGAAAGATATCGATATCCATAAATGGACTCCAGTATTGCCCTACCCCAAATTTGCCCAGCTCAGCATAGGCATGTCGAAGTCGAAAAGTAGTCTGCCCTGCATCCGCTCCTGTGCCAAACATCTCGTACTCAAACTGAGTTTTTAACTCGCCGAGTTGTGTTGGAAAGGAAGTTTTGAACCCTAACCGGGTCTGTCGGACAGAATAGTACACGTTTCCATCTGTGCCAAATTCATTTTCAAATGCAGGAAGCTTGGTGGGCCGCATGACATCAAACCAATCTGGATCGCTTTGATTAAAATTATAGCCAGCATCCATCATAATGAAACCGTAGATTTCCATTTTCTTTTCTTCCTGTGCTTTTGTTTGAATACTAAAAGACAAAATGAAAAAAAGTGTCATTAAGACGCCTAAAGAAGTTTTCGAAAACCTGTTCATGCTTGTTCCACAATTAGAGTTTTTAAAGAATGCTTGGGAGTACCTATCATTGTCTTTGAAGAGGTGAATGAAAATGTTTTGAACACCTTCTTAATGGGAAATTCTTTACTTTGATGCATGATCGAATTGAATTTGATGACAACTATTTTATTATACTGTGTACAAATCATGATGTATGGTGTATTTTTTATTTATAATATATCTGTATTGATACCAATCATCAATTAAAAAATATTTGTTTAATGGCGTCATTGAGAGTATGTTTAAGAGTAACTATTCTTTCCTCTTTATGCATGCAAATGACTTCAGGTGAGTTGCTAAGAAAAAGGCCAAAAGTAAGTTTATTACCGTTATAGAGTAATAATTTTTCTTGATCTGAAAAATCAGGATGCATTGTTTGGGCCAGTCTTATTATTGAGTGATCTTCCCCCCAATTAAACTTAGGATATTTAGGCCTAATACTGCTCGCCAAAGGAAGATCGTTTTCAAATAAGGATGTTTTTTCCCAATAGCCATTACCTAATTTTGCTGTAGAAAACTCAAGCTTTAGGCAACTATTCAGCTTGTAAAAATTTCTATGGGCCATGGGCTGAAACAGGTTTTCAAAATCCGTATAGCACTTGATTCCTGCATTTCTTGTGCTCAAATAGGAAAACCAGGAAGATCTATCTACTGACTGCATTTTTTTTAGGCTATCTTTCAAGAAATCAAGCGGTTTTATAGAGAGTAGATAATTGGTGACCTCAGATCCATTTTTCATGTAGTTGCCTATTTAGTTTTAGAGCCATAGCTCAAGAACTTGGATGATTTGAACCGATTATTTGATTGGCCCTTATTGGTTTTAAATTGATTATGCCTAGCTGCTTTCTCAGCATTAAGCAACTTTTATGAATGTTCACATTGACTGGGTTCGAATCGCTCATCAAGCGTCGCTTGGTGACGGTTGGAGGTTGAAGTGGGTAATGGGAGGAAAATACAGCGTATCCGTATAATCCTCCCATCCAATCTGACCCCTATACTGCAGCAATTTCTTGCCAGCCTATAGCGCCGTAAACTTAAAAGTGATTGCGCTGCAGGCAAAAATCAAGAATCTGGTAAATGCTCAGAATTATAAAATGAATCAACTTAGCGTAGAAAAAGGTGTACTTAGCGCAAATATTGTCAGTTTTGAGATCTTTTTTCCTGAAATGCTGAAGGGGTCATGCCAGTTTCTTTTTTGAAGGCACTCAGAAAAGTGGATCTTGATTTGAACCCTGCCTCCATACCCATCCCTTCAAGGGATAGGTTTGACCATTCTTTACTATGAATGTTTTCTTTAATGTATTTGATTCGGTATTCATTGATCAAACCATTAAAGTTTTTTTCGTAATACGTGTTGATAAAGGCCGAAAGGTGATGCCTTGGAATACCGGTTTCCTTTACCATGTCTTGCATTCGGAATCCACTTTCCAAATAGGGTTTCTCTGTTTCTATGTATTCCTCAATCCTTTGCCTGTAGTTATTGATCAATTCTAAAGATAGGGTAAGGTTAGGATTATCCGTCTTGGCCTGGGAGAGGATTTCTTCAGCCAAATTTTCTGAATCCGAAAAATCTGCTATTCCATAGAGAATTTGTGGCTGCAAGAAAAGGTATCCTAAAAGAATGAGAAGTGAAATACCTATCGTGATGGTTAAAAGGTTTTGGATGATATAGGCCTCATCATTATTAAGCAAACCAATAAGAAGAAGACTGTATAAGATTCCCAATACCAACGTAAACCATTTCAACCAGGATATAACTTTTTCCTGATAGGGATCCAGATTCGTGTATTCTTTGCTGTAGTTCCGGATCAAAGAAAATTGAGAGACAAAATATATCAACCCTATGCCAGTTTTGAGAATAGCATGCATATTTTCTGGAAGAACCCCTTCGTGTAAAGCAAGGGAATAATCTGGATTGATAAAAATGGTCTCCAGAATACGGATCTTTGTTTCTGCGCTTTCCATGTAAAAGGGCAGTAGCTCTAAGAAATGTAAAAATGCGGGTAAAAAATGAATTAAATCGAGTAATCTGAAAGTTCTTTCTTCGTTCAGGACGGATCTCACATAAAGAAAAGCTGTCGGTGCTATTAGGTAAATGACAGGACTTGCGGTGCGAAAAAAATGGGGCATTTTGATTATAAAACCACTGTAAATCAATCCACTTACAAACATTAAAAAAGCAAAACTGAATATGCAAAGCGCAAGGAGAAGGTTAGAATAAGTAAGCTTGCGATTGACAAAAATCAATATTAACACGATAACTAATCCGAGTAAGAAGCTAGAGAAACAAAAAATTGAAACTAGTTCTGAATTAATCATGTAATTTTTTTTTTGAATTCTAGGTTTTTGATTGTTTGACAAAAGCCCAGGAATCAATTCTTCAAATTTTGAAGTAAATATATCCCCCTTATTCTTAGATTTTGATATTAATTTAAATAAATGCTTTTTGACCAGAGAGTAAGCTTTTACTTATTGGTAGGGGGAATTCCCTCTTCTGTATTGGGTTTCAGACGAATTACAAATTTGGCAGGATAGGAAGGGGTAGATGGAATCTAGCCCTTGTGGAGTAAGATAGAGTAGCGGAGGTTTTTACTTTAAGTTGAGATTTTTCAGAATTGTCTTGAGTGGCTCAGTGACCTGCTTTTGGCGTTCATCAAAATTAGCCGAATCTTTCGTTTCACTGATGGACCAAGTCTCTCCAAGCCAATAGGCCAATTGCTCATCCTCATCAAATAGGTACTTTGCGAATAACCAATCTGCTAGCCAAAGCTTTCCATTTATAAAATAATACCGGAAAACTCCTGAAATTTGACCTGAATCCCCTTTTACAGCCTGTTCAATCTTTATAGGTCGAGCAGATTCATCATACCAGATGCTGATTGGGGTTTCGCCTTCGTCGCCTAAATTCATTAGGGTGTCTTTTCTTGCTGAAACCATGGCATAAGCATCGATTTCATTTATTGTGAACACGCACCTTTGGGCCGAACCCTCATCAAAGGGTACTTCTACCTTCGGAAAATTGATAATCCTATCAGTGGCAGTTTCAGTTTTAGTGATGGATTCGCCTGCTTGCTCTCCTGTAGTATCCTTATTAGAACTACTGGTACAACCTGTCGCAAGTATAGCGCTCGCAGAGCTGATGATTAGAAGTTTTTTCATAGACTTTAAGGAATAGCTTCCTGTTTCTCCAATACCAAATTCAATACGTTTCAATTCCATCCTAATAATTTTTTGTGTAATATCTACCTGCTTTGATCGCTTTCCGCTTAGCTCTTTTTTCGCTAGTTTATCCATAGCTGTAGAAAGCAAAATGGGCAAGTATAGGCATAAGTCGATTTCAAGGCGATTACCTACCTGCGATGATGAAGGTCTTTTAATTAGACAGACCTTGTTTTTACCTGTTCAAGCCCTCTTGCTTTTATTCAATGTGTAGACTATGACGGTTGAAGATAAGTCAAAAAGTTGGCCGTTCCAATGGTTGAAAGTCCCTTAAGCGGGGGAGTAATCCCGATTCTCGGGACAGGCTGTTGGATTACGTCCAAACCTGCCTGCGGTAGGCAGGCTCGACAGGGAGTCCCGTTTTGGATAGCCCTGTTCTAAGCGGACAAGGTTAAAATCAACGATGATAGAACAAGTACTCAAACGTAAGAACCTATATAAAGCCTACCGAAAGGTAGTACAGAACAAAGTTTCGGCAGGGATGGATGGCAGATTTTTCTGGGTAAAAAGTCAAAATCAATCGCCTAACTATCTGATTGCTAGGGTTTGGGTTGAGGGGAGAGGGAAAAATTTTATTATTCAATTCCTATTATTTTCTTGATAAGCTTCAATGATTGGTCGTAACCAACAATAATGGTAACAATTCCACTAACTAAAGTTACAAGAGCAATAAGTCCTGAAATGACCTTGTAAATCAAACTGTTTTTTATTGAGTTCAAAGTCCGATCACTTATAATTCCGAACCAACTGAGAATGAAAATTGGAATGCTCAAAATTTCTCTAAAACCTTCTCGAAACCAAATGATCGGATTTCTTAGGTTTCGTTGAGTTTCTTTTTGATATTCTTCTAGATGTCCAATATATCGAAGCAAACAGTCATCAACAGAACCAACATCAAAGCTCTCAACTTGTCCTTCTCTGAATTTTGGAATGGTATTAATGATGATTTGATAGTTGCTGATCATGTAGTTTTGGAATGCTGGTTTATAAGACATAACACCAAAAGAACCCACATAACTTTGAATTTTGCTTACGTTCATAGTGAGCTGGATAATCCGGAGCATATTGACCCCTTAAGACCGGAATAATTTTGGAAGGAGAAAGTGCCTTCAGGCGCTTGATTCGACTGACATTCCGGCGGATGTTGACCCCCAAAAGTGGGATTCTCGTCCGCGTTCCGGAGCATACTGACCCCCCTGGGTTCTGATTCCGGATCATATTGACCCCTCTTTTTAATGGTTTTGGTTTCTTAGTGGCTTACCAAGCACTAAGCGGAAGACGATGGCCGGAAAACCAAAACCCATGAGTCAGATCAAACAACTCCTCATTTTACACCGTCAGGGACAAGGA
>Ga0208623_100121_pt1 | contig 105418 bp, 109 predicted proteins | sample HotLakConsUCCL28_FD_184737 | JGI IMG/M metagenome (GOLD analysis project Ga0208623, IMG submission 184737) | Hypersaline microbial mat communities from Hot Lake, Washington, USA - Hot Lake Consortium UCC-L28 (SPAdes) (version 2) ...
CAAGAACTCACCTATACGCTACCAAAATCCGGAGAAATCAAAACTCAACTATTAAATCCTAACCCAAGTCAAGAAAAACTCCTAAATTTGATGATCTAAATATGGGTCACGCAATGCACAAAACAGGAGAGTATATTTATCGATTAAGAGGATTCCATCTTCGATGAAATACAAATTTAAACCCCAACTTTACAATAATTTAGAATACTTTATAAATAAATACTTACCAATGCAAAAGACTTCAAACCAAAAGGAAAAGCAATTCTTTTTGATATTGGCACACTACCCAAAGACAATTGCCGCCTGTATTGTTGCAACTTTTTGAATTTCTACAGCCGGTTTAATTGCTGCATAAAACCTTTCTTGTATGTACCGCCAATCGGCAATGACTTACCGGCTACCAGTACATTTTGGTCTTCGACTGCTTCAACTTTATCAAGCCGTACGGTGTAGGTTCGATGAATACGGGAAAACTCATCTTCAGGGAGGCGTTCGATTAAGCCTTTCATGGTTGTATGTACGATAAACCGTTCTCCTTCCGTAAAAATAATCATATAGTCCGCTGCAGCTTCAACGAATTGAATACTGCTAAGCCTTATTTTTACTAAGTTTCCGTCTTTTTTCACAAATAGATGCGTCATTCCGGACTGTACGGATTGTTTACTTTCAAACAAATCAAGCGCTTTTCCAATTGCTCTGCTGAATCGATCTTTTTGCACCGGTTTCATTAGGTAATCAACAGCCTCAAATTCAAATGCTTTTACAGCGTATTCTTCTTTTGAGGTCACAAAAATAATCATGGGTTTTTCGTCATCCAGCATATCGAGAAAGTCAATGCCACTGAGTTCCGGCATCTCAACATCCAGAAAAATGAGATCTACTTTCGTTTCATGTAGCAAAGCTTTTGCTTCACGGGCGCTTTCGCATGATCCCACCAAATTTAATCCTTTTACCCAATTAATTAGTCGAGAAAGAATTTCTCTGGATATATATTCGTCGTCAACAATTATACAATTCATAGTAGTAAATTTTTATCGAGCTCTATCTGCTTTTTTCCATAATACTGTCTGTTTTCCTGTGATATATCTTTTAAAACCAATAAATACCGCTAAATTCATCATTAGTACATAATATGGAATAAAAATAAATTTAAATGAAATTTTTTTATTCTGTAATAGATAACCAACTAATGCCAATAATATTAAGGCAACCTGCATTCCCATCAAATACGGATACAGAAAATGCTGGTTTAATAATATTATATTTAGCAAGAATATCAAAACTAAAGATACCGGCACCAAAGTCCACCTCAAGACCCGATGAGAAACATACTGAAAGGTAAGTTTGCCATATTTGAATGGGTTTAAAAGTGGTAATAAACGCATGATTGATTGAATTCCACCTGCTGCGATTCTGGTTTTTCGTGTCCATTCGGCTTCAACAGATGCCGAGGGTAATTCCGAGGCAAATGCTTCAGGCTCGTACGCAACACGAAATCCTTTTTGATTTATTCTGAGAGATATCATAAAATCATCTAAAATGGCGTCAGGTTCAACTGGTTCATATAAGTCCTTTCTAACCGAAAAGAGTTCCCCTGCAGCTCCAACTACACTGTAAAACTCGAAATCTTTCCTTTTTAGATAACTTTCGTACTTCCAGTAAGCCCCTTCTCCTGATCCACTGGCACTATCTTCTCCCGCAACAATAATGCGTTTTTCGCCGGCAACCGCTCCAATTTCGGGGTCATTATAATGGCGGACAATATTTTTTACCGCATCTGCATTAAGCAACGCATTGGCATCTGAAAAAATAAGTATTGGATTTTTGGCATAGCTTACTGATCGCTCCATTGCGGCAATTTTCCCAGCGCGTTCCGGCTTATGTAATACTGTAAACTGCGGAAATTCTTTTAAGATATCTGGAGTTTCATCATCAGAGCCATCCGTTACAAATATGATCTGCATTTTTTCTGATGGATAATTCAGATTTAACATATTTTCCGCTTTTTCCCGTATCCAACCGGCTTCATTGTAGGCCGCAACAATCATAGTAACCGAGGGCTCAAAACTTTCATTGAATGGCTTATCAGGTGAAATTGCTTGTTTAATTTTTGCCAAAATCGAAATCAGCACGCCATATCCCAAATACGTATAAAGTACAAGTGCTATTAAAACCCAAAAAATAATTTCAATACTGTTCATATTCACATAGGTATTTGGTGAATTGTATCGGGTTGATGCAATAAATAATTATTATTTACGCGTAGTGTTTGATAACTCATCATTTCTATTGAACTACATTTAACTCCAAAGGAAGACGAAACACAAAATTGGAGCCCTTGTTTTTTTCCACTTTGATTTCCATTTCACCCCCCATCAATTGAACTAACTCCCGGCTTAACATCAATCCAATTCCACTTCCTTGCTCACTGTCGGTGCCAGGCAATGGTTTCAATCGCATGCCATCCTTTCCCAGAACTCTTTCAACAATTTCCGGCTCGAGTCCTGAGCCGGTATCACGCACAGAAAATTCAATATGGTCCATATAATTATTATACATAGAAACATAAATATCACCATTACGTGGCGTAAATTTCACCGCGTTTGAAACAAGGTTTCGAATTACCGTGCACAGAGCTTGTTCGTCAGTAATTAGTGTTGCAGTCTCATCACAATTGACATGCACCGAAATGCCTTTGTCCTTCAATTGAATTTCATATAATTGCAATTGAGATTTTATCACATCAATTACATTAATGCGAGCTGCATAGAGTTTGTATTTTCCCATTTCAATCAAAGACCATGAAAGCAGGTTCTCTATGAGTTTATACACACTGTTTAAAGATGAATCTAACAGATCCACTATGTTTGATAGCTCATCGGGCTTGAAAGTGTCATATTCATTTTTCAGCATGCTGCTTAATCCCAAAATTCCCTGAAACGGACTGCGTAAATCATGTGAAATGATGGATATGAACTTATCTTTATCTTTAAGTAGCTGATCCTGCTTTTCTACACTTTGCCTGAGTTCATCCCTTGTACTTTTGAGCTCCAGCTGAAGACGAACCCTGGCGAGTAACTCTTCCGTTTTATAGGGTTTAGAAACAAAATCAGATGCTCCAACATCAAAAGCTCGGACTATATTTTCAGTATCCGTTTTATCGGTAAGGAAAACTACCGGGATAGACCTTAAATGCGAAGTTGTCTTTATTCTTTCACATAGTGCATAACCATCCATATCCGGTACCATCACATCAAGCAAAATTAACTCAGGCTTGATGCTTTCTAAGAGTTGAAGTGCCTGACTGCCTGTTGTAGCAATAGATATATCAAAATTGGCTTTTCTGAGAATGGAGCCAAGTAATTGGATGTTTTTTTGTGTTTCGTCAACTAAAAGTATCAGAGGTTTTTTCATTTTCATAAAATAGATAAAAAACAGCCTCTTCGATTATTATTTTTTATTAACAATTTGATTTTATTATAAATCATTTCTAATAAATAGGTACTTATTTCACTATCACATACATTGAAAATGTCATAAAAATAAATTTCTGATTTTGTACCGGTTTGTCATTGAGTTACTGATCGAATTATTTCAAGAGTGTGATTTTTTGCGTTTGAATACGTGTATTTTCTGAATCATTCTGACTCTCAACCTTACTCCTGATTAGATATATTCCGGATGCAAAACGGGATGCATCCCATTTCACAGAGTAAAAACCAGAATCAAAGCTTTTGTCCGTTAGTGTGGCCACTTTCCGACCCAACATATCAAACACCTCTATCCGAACATGCATGGTTGATGCCAACTCAATGGGAATTTGAACAGTTGGATTGAATGGATTCGGATACGCCGCTCCAACGGAAAATGATACAGGACCAGCAGGCTCTTCGGGCAGTGATGTGTGCACACCGGGTTGGATAGTAAGGATGAAACGAGAGGATGTTTTCTGTGAATTAACCGGTTTCACAAATGGTATGTTTGGTTTATTTGCATCATCAAGGGCAAAAACACCTAAACCTTCTTCAACGTCCACTTCCACAGAACCTGATCGCGACAAGTCATACTCTATTCCGGTTAATTGATCTGTGAGTATAAACTGCCAATCAGCCCACGGAAGATGCTGTGTACCCTCCCAGGTTAGTATCATCGGTTCGTTCATGGCACTGCTTAAATCCAGCGACACATCAACAGGAAATGGCGATTGCACCGGCAAATTATTGATAGCCAGCGGATATCCATCATCACTAAAACTAAACAACGAAAAATCGATTCCATTCAATGGCGGCAGCTTGAAGGCATCACCACGGTCTTTTTGCAGACTGCCGTATGGTGTGAAGGTAAAAACCGCTTGATCTTCAAAATGGGTGTTTTGAGCTTGAATTATCAAAAAGGGTTGCGTGTACTCCGGTTCTGAAAAAAGTACCGGTAGTTCCAATGCCTTATGAGCCGGACGGAAAGTCAACGTGGTTGCTTCGTCACCATTTACATTCACCAAAAATGCCTGAAATGGTGACAGAATTCCATCCTGCTTTTCCATACTTCCGGTTCCGTAGGGAACTCCATTGTAGTATCGGTATGCGCCGTTTCCATTATTCAGACTGCTATCCCACAGATAAATAGCGTCCGAGATACCGGGGCGATCAATGGCTGCATCAACCAAATCCCAATCAATCGGAAACGGATATGGATTACCTACAAGGTGCCAGTTATTGTCGGTGTCAGGATTATCTTTTGATAAGGAAAGTTCGACATTCGTTTCATCCGAATCACCATAAACGGTTATAAATTTTGGCCAATCATCGGGTTCACCATCAAAATCATCATCATCAAACGCATACATTATAAAACCCGTACCCCGATTGATTGTTTGACTGATGGATGTGGGCTTATTCCAGCTTCCGGTGGGTTCATCATAGAAATACACATTGCTTGTCCCCGTGTTTCCACCATCTGAACCGGTAAAACCCTGCGTCCATAGTGGACGAAGCATCTCATCTAAAGAAACCCCATTTACAGGCGTGGTAAGGTAGCGGTAGCCTTCCCCTCCATTCATCACTGCTTTATGCCGAACTTCAAAAAGCCCCATCGATTGTTCCACTTCAATAACAGGTTGGTACGACGAAAGCACCCAACCGCCGTCATCAATATAAAATCGCTCTGCTTCTACGGGTTGATCCGCCACAATCCATTCCAGAAAAGCTCCTGTTCCTTCCATTTCAAAATGCAGAAAAAAATCATCGTTCATGGCTCCGGTAAATCCAAGTTCTGGAATATCCAGAAAATGCAAGGCTCGTGACTGAAAATCCGAGAGTTCGAACTTTTTAACGGCTGAAAGAGGCGCATCAGGAATACCGGAATTGGATGAGAGTAACTGAATATTCAATGTTCCCGATCCTGAAATATCTCTGACATAGGTGTGAATTCCATTAATAAAAGCTGTTTCTGTTGGCGTGATTCGCAATGCAGCCGATTCGTTTTCATTCAATGTAGTAACCGTACTTGCATTCAGCGCTTCTCCGAAATAGGAAACATGCGAACGCTGCGGATTCAGCTCATTCGAAATTAGGGTGCTTAATGCTCCGGCCACCTCAAGTTTCCCAAAACCCCATGTATTGTTTGGAGTGATGCCGGTAAATGAATCGGAAATAGCGGCATCCGTAAGAAGTGTTTTTATCTGATCGGATGAAAGCGAGGAATCAGCCTGCAATAACAACCCTATGGCTCCGGCAACCACGGGAGCTGAAAAACTGGTGGCCCCCGAGGTTGTTACAGAATGATTGGCTCCGGGCATGGTTCCAAATCCTTCAGCAGCTGCTCGTACGTAGAGATTGGCATGAGCAGAAAGTTCAGGCTTTGTTCGTCCGTCGCGGGTTGGGCCAAGACTGCTGTTTGGGTCTATTTCTCCACGATCTAATGTGCTGGTAGTAGCGGTATTATTAATCCTGACATGAAACGGAGCCGATTTATGATTTCCTATGGTTATGGCTTTTTGAGCCGTACCGGGATATCCTACTCCAAAACTGTTTGTTCCGCCAATCAAAGTTGTGTTATCCGCCAAACTCGTAGCACTAATCCTGCTAATCCAACTGTGATAGGTTACAGGTGCCGTTGATTCCGGAATGCTTAACCGCGCCAGCCATTCACCTTCGGCAACTTTCTCATATCCTGTAAATGAATACATCGTGAGTTCAAAAAGGCCGGTTGAAGCCGTTCCATCAAAAGTGTATTCAAGGTCTAAAATGCCATCATCAGTGACCAAAGCTGTATTCGGATTTGCCGCATTGAGCGTATATGGCGTAACGGAATCGTTGGGACGAAAAAGTTCCAGGGTAACATCTTCCCGGTCATCCACATAAAACTGCCAGGTAATGGCGTCACTTGCTGAACGGGTATAGGGATCGATTTGGATAGTTTCTTCCGCCGGAGTGCTATCGGTGATGGTGCCTGTGATCTGTCGGTTCAAATGGGCATCATTCCCCGCGCTGACCGTGACGGCAAAGCCCACACCCGAAACTTCATCAATTTTTTTCTCAACCGGATGGGTTCCATCACGGGCTGAATCTTTACCAGAATAACTCAGATTTGCAACAACCGGTTTTCCGGTATCGATTTTCAATTGATTCAGATAGTCAAGGGCATCCATTACAATGGTGTTCTGAATAATTCCTGATTCTTTAAACTTAATGAGAACAATATCCGCATCTGGCGCCGAACCCATGAAGCGAGAATCATCACCTGCGGCAATGGAAGCCACTTGAGTACCATGACCTGTTTGAATGGCCGACCGTACAATGCTTGTGCTGTTGTTTCGGTCAGATTCTAAGTCAGCACGCGAATAAATCACCCCGTAATCCCAGCCCGGAGGATGAGATTCGCCGCCTTCAGGTGTGAGTGTGGGATCAATGAGATATAAAATCCGTGTTTTTAATTCCGAGCCCGTATCTATCCAAAAATCAGGATGGTCGTAATCAAATTCATCATCAATAATGGCCACAATAACATTTTTGCCGGTATAAGCCTGATTTCCAAGCATCGCATTATGAACATGCCAAATTCCCGATTCTACATGATGCCAGGAATCGGTCTGTTCACCTGAATCAGTGAGGGTTATTCTGCGAGTTGAATCCAGTTGTGCGACGGTACGAATCTGCCCGACTGTCAATCTCGCAGATGCAATTCCGGAAACGGATGAATTGATATGAACACCTGCGTTTGCGAGTGATTTCATATCATCAGTAAAAATAAACACCGGAAATCGTTGTCCGATAAATCGATGTGGCTGCATTTCATCAAGATGCATAAGCACTCTTAATTCACTGCCCAATTTACTAAACGCCTGGTTTTTATCGCTTACGTTTATGTCTCCCGGTGGCACTATGATATTCTCACCCAGTATCTTAGAAAGAACCGGAGCCACTTGAGCCACATTTGTTTGAAACCCACCGAGCAACAGAATGACGAAAATAGAAATCAGTAAACGCCACATAATTAATCCTGCTTGATTTTTAAATGCTTTTCTTGAAAATACTATTGATACGAATATAATTCTATAATAGGGAGAGATTTGTTCTTTATACAATACAGTTTAAGGTTCGCAGATGTATGTACTTTTTGTTATACTGTATATTACGCTGAAAAACACAGTATGCCATACGTTTATGCGATGCGCTCCTTTATCTGGTGCCCGTTAACTAAATCTAAAAAATGAATCCGACTGTAAATTAAAGTGTTTTTGAGTTTAAATTGTCATACGATTCCTGAAATTCAGGATTTCAATATTTTATTCAAGCAGGAAAATTAAAGAATGAATCAAGCTGTAACCGAAATCCCCGATTTCCGGCAAAGTCGCACCATCGATCAGGTGAATGTGGAGGAACGGGTTGCTAAATTCAACACGCGCAGTATCAAAAAAGAATCAAAACTGTATGCGCTTAAACTTGCCCTGAGCATGATTGACCTGACTACCCTCGAAGGGATGGACTCTGCCGGCAAGGTGCGACAAATGTGCTATAAAGCCATGCATCCCCATGGAGCATACGAAGGAATCCCGACTGTGGCGGCCGTTTGTGTGTATCCCACTTTTGTACGGATTGCCAAAAACGCGCTGAAAGGCTCCGACATTAACGTAGCATCGGTTGCGACGGCATTTCCGAGTGGCTGGGCTAAGTTAGAAGCCAAATTAGATGAGGTTAGGTTTTGTGTTGATGAAGGAGCCGATGAAGTTGATATGGTCATTTCGAGAGGTGAGTTTTTGAGTGGCAATTACAATTATGTATATGATGAAATTGCCGCTATTAAAGAAGCTTGTGGCGATGCAAGGCTTAAAGTGATTTTGGAAACCGGTGAATTACAAACACTCGATAATGTGCGCAGAGCAAGTGAAATTGCTATGCATGCCGGCGCTGATTTTATCAAAACCTCAACCGGAAAAATCAGCCCTGCTGCCACACAACCGGTCACGTTGGTTATGCTTGAAGCCATTCGCGATTATTTCTACAAAACCGGTAAAAAAATTGCCATGAAACCTGCCGGCGGTATCCGTGATGCCAAAACAGCTATTCGCTATCTCATTATGGTTCGCGAAACGTTGGGCAACGACTGGATGAATCCATATATGTTCCGTTTTGGAGCAAGTTCGCTCGCCAATGACCTGCTTATGCAAATTGTGAAGCAAGAAACCGGTGTTTATCAATCATCAGATTACTTTTCAAAAGACTGACCTATGCTTAAAGAAACAGAAATTAACAGCAAACCCCGTCTCGATTTTAGCTCTGGCTGGAAATATGATCCGGCTCCTGAAAGTACCGACCACATCACAATTAAAGAACGGTATGGCCATTTTATAAACGGTAAATTCGTTGAACCAACCGAGGGTGTGTATTTCGATACCATCAATCCGGCAACGGAGGAAAAGCTCTCCGAAGTGGCCGAGGGTTCACAGGCCGATGTCGATAAAGCCGTAACTGCTGCCCGACATGCTTACAATAAATACTGGTCAAAGATGTCCGCACGCGACCGTGGACGTTATATTTTCCGTATTGCCCGTATGATGCAGGAAAAAGCACGCGAACTGGCCGTCATTGAAACGCTTGATGGAGGCAAACCCATTCGTGAATCCCGCGACGTGGATGTTCCCATAGCCGCTGCATATTATTTCTATTATGCCGGATGGGCCGATAAATTAAATTACGCATTTCCCGGTCGTACGCCGCGTTCACTTGGAGTAGCCGGACAAATCATCCCCTGGAATTTTCCACTGTTAATGGCTGCCTGGAAAATTGCTCCTGCACTTGCAACCGGAAATACCGTTGTTTTGAAACCCGCCGAAACTACTCCATTAACAGCTATGAAAATGGCTGAAATCATTCAGGAAGCCGATTTGCCACCTGGTGTTGTCAATTTTGTAAATGGTGCCGGAAAAACAGGTTCTGCTATCGTAAATCATCCCGATATCAATAAAATTGCTTTTACCGGTTCTACCGGTGTTGGGAAAATGATTCAGAAAGCTGTTGCAGGAACCGGAAAAAAACTAACGTTAGAACTCGGTGGAAAAGCTGCTAATATCATTTTCGAAGATGCCACCATCGATCAGGCAGTTGAAGGCATCATTAACGGAATTTTCTTCAATCAGGGACATGTGTGCTGCGCTGGTTCACGCTTGTTTGTTCAGGAGAGCGTAGCCGATGAAGTCCGTGATAAGCTGATTGATCGCATGGCCACCCTAATTGTGGGCGATCCAATGGATAAAAATACCGATGTTGGCGCCATAAACTCAAAAAAACAGTTAGATACCATCAATAAATATATTGAGTATGGATTACATGACGGCGCAGAAATTTATCAGTCTAAATGCGACCTTCCTGAAAAAGGATACTGGTGCTGTCCGACCCTAATCGGAAATGTTTCCCAATCACATAAATTAGTACAGGAAGAAATTTTCGGCCCGGTTCTCACAATTCAAACATTCAGAACTCCCGCTGAAGCTCTCGAAAAAGCCAATAACACGCCTTATGGTTTATCCGGAGGCGTTTGGACAGATAAAGGCTCCAAAATTTTCGGGATGACCGGCGCCATTCGTGCTGGCGTAATGTGGGCAAATACCTACAATAAATTTGATCCAACATCGCCCTTTGGTGGATACAAAGAAAGCGGACTTGGCCGCGAAGGTGGTTTACACGGACTTTTACCTTATCTGGAGTTATAATTATGAGCAAACGAATTGATATTCAAAAAACCTATAAATTGTACATTGGCGGTGCATTTCCGCGCTCAGAATCAGGACGCTATTATGGTCTGAACGATGCCAAAGGAAATTTTATAGCTAATATTTGCAGAAGTTCCCGAAAAGATTTCCGGAACGCTATGGTTTCAGCCCGAAAGGCTCAAGGCGGCTGGGCCGGAAGATCGGCGTATAACCGCGGACAAATATTGTATAGAATTGCCGAAATGATGGAAGGTAGAAAAGAACAACTGATATCGGAACTCATTAAAGAAGGTCAATCATCAAAAAAGGCCGTAAAAGAAGTGGAAACTGCCATTGACCGGGTTGTGTATTTTGCCGGCTGGAGCGATAAGTATCAACAAATATTCGGCACTGTAAATCCGGTTGCTTCTTCGCACTTTAATTTCTCCATGCCCGAACCAACGGGAGTTGTCAGCATTATTGCTCCTCAATCAGCTTCGTTATTGGGGTTTATATCGGTTGTAATGCCGGTAATTGTAGGTGGTAACACGGTTGTTGTTTTGGCCTCACATGAGCATCCTCTATCCACTTTAACACTAACTGAAATTCTTAATACATCTGATGTTCCGGGCGGAGTCATAAATGTGCTCACGGGATTTACAGATGAGCTTCAAAGCCAATTTGCCACACACATGGATGTAAACGCAATGGTATATTGTGAAGATGATTTGGTGAGTTTGAAGAAAATTCAGGAAGATGCATCCTTAAACGTAAAAGCTATCGTCCACAGAAAGATAAAAGACTGGACTTTAGAAGAACACGAAAATCCTTACGCTATTCTGGACTTACAGGAAATTAAAACAACCTGGCATCCTGTCGGTGACGGAATGACTACCGGTGGAGCTTATTAAATTGAACAACACTTGATAAGATGCTAATCTAATGATTGCGACAGCCAAAAATTATGATGTAATCTGTTTTCAGCTGAGAAATAATTTCTATTCACAGCTCGAAAGCCCGCTTAAGAAAGAACTGAACCGCCTTTCGAAAGATATAAAGGCAATTATTACTTCAGATAAAGAAGTTCAAACTCTATCGGTGGAAATGCTCAGTCAAGTTTTCAATTTGCGTATCAAAGCACTTAAATGGCTGTCGAACGGCAAGCATTTCGACTATCCTGACATACTAAATGGAATTTTACCTCAAATAGAAGAATTAAAGTCAAACAAGAAACTTGAGGTTTTGGCTGATAATATTCAATTCGCTTTACGTTGTAACCAAAGAGTAGCTGAATCTTTGATAGCGAAAAGTGATTTTACTTATGACCGTTTATCATTAAACATCTCACAACTTCCCGAAATAACCTACCAACATTTTGTTGCATCCTTAAGGTTCACTAATCTGGATCATGAAATAACACAAATGATTGTTGACTGGACCAACGCTTCACTACGAATTGAATTTGTATTGGTAGCTACTGATATTATTTCCGATGAGCGGTTACAAGTATCCGACAAGACAATCAACGAATTGGCTTTTATAGTAGCTGATGCTGCTCAAGAGTATTCTGCATTGGCTACAGAGTTAGGTATTATCAAAACATATTCAACACGTCAATCAATTTCTAACCTGCCATTTGATAAAAATTTTATTAAAGAACAAAAAAAGTTAGCAAACTCAGGATTAGATGAGTTAGCTTCAAATTATTAAAAATAATGAATCGCATTTTTTCCAAAGGCGATATTATAGATGTAAATCTGGGAAGCCCACCAGAGGAGATTAAAGGTCACGAGCAGGGGTTTAGAAGGCCTTGTGTTGTTATAAAATCATTCAACAATCTCGGTCTATCAATAGTTATTCCACTGACAACCAAAGAAGCTAAGTATAGTTTATTCACTATCGTAAAAATTACCAGAGGAACTGCTGGGCTTACAGCAGATAGTTATGCCTTATGTCATCAAATAAGAACTATTTCAATTGATAGAATTGAAAGCAAACGGGGAAAATTAGACAATAAAAATATTTTGAAAATTCATTCCGTTCTAATTGACACCTTGGAAATTTAATGAAGTACTAATTAAAAAGTACATAATTGATTCCAATCTACCAAAATTGATTAAACCTTATCTACGTTAAACAGCCAAGAGATTAATCTAAGTTTGAGTACTTTCTCGACAACCCTACATTTCTCTGCCGATATTTTAAATAAAGCTTTATTTGTTTATCTTTTTAATATGAAAAGTGCACATTTTTATTCCATATTTTTTCTCCTACTGATACTCGCTTCCTGTAAATCAACAGAGGTTGCAACGGTTGAACCCGGTCCCTCTGAGGAAAATGAAGTCGAGACTGAAGTCCCATCATCAGCGTTGCTTATGCAGGAAGATCTTCAACGGTTCAGAAACACTCTCGCCGAGCCATTCCTTAATGCACAAAACAAAATTGCTTCTGTTTTTGAGTTAACAGATGATGATTTGGAATCTGTGGACAGCCGCAGTGGTTTCAGGATTCAACTCTTATCCACAGATGATATTGATGAGGCCGATAAAGTAAGTATGGATTATTATGATTGGGCTGTAAAAAATGAATTACCGTATGAACGAATTCCTGAATCGTATGTGCTTTTTCGCCAACCTTATTACCGTGTACGCGTGGGCGATTTCAGAAGCCGTTCAAAAGCAATAGAATATTTGAATATGTTACGTCCTCATTTTCAAGGAGCCTGGATTGTTATGGATACCATTGAACCCGACCGTGTACCGTAATTCGGTTTCCCGCCTACCGTGGCTGTACCTTATTATCGCAGTTTTTTATGCTCAATTTTGTGTATTTTTCTGACACAGAATAATCACATGTCAACGCAGATATGACCCACAAACCTTCAGTAGCACACTCCAAAACAGGTACTTTGAAACTTTCTCTTAAGACTTCAGCGGATGATGAACGTCCGGTTTTTTTATGTGGCAACTTTAATAACTGGAATCCATCTGATGAGAAATATAAGATGAATGCTAATGGAGACGGTATTTTCACTTTTGAGTTTACCAATTCAGATTCCCTTCCGGAAATTATAGAGTACAAATACACCCGTGGCAATTGGGATAATGCTGAGATTAATGAATTCGGAATAAATGCCGAAAACAGACACATCCAAAACGATGCTATTTTCAATGAAGATGTGGCTCATGGATGGATGAAAAATGGATACACGTACGACCCGGCTTATTCTCCATTAATTGAAGTTATCTCTCAATCATTCGAAATTCCTCAACTCATTAAAACCCGCCGAATAGCAGCACTGTTGCCCTGGAATTATCACCAATCTGATAAAAGCTATCCGGTTTTATATTTGCAGGATGGACAAAACCTCTTTGATGATTACGCCCCTTTTGGTAGCTGGGGACTCGATAAGCGCCTCGCTTATATGGCCGAACGAGATATGGCTGAATTTATCGTCATCGCGATTGACCATGCCGAAAGTGAACGCATTAAAGAATTCACCCCTTCAACACGAACAAAATTGGGAGTTGGTGAAGGAGAAAAATATGCTAAATTTCTTGCTGAAACACTCAAACCATATATCGACTCTAATTTCCGAACCAAGCCTGAGCGCGAATTTACAGGAATAGGCGGAAGCTCTATGGGCGGATTAATCAGTATTTATGCAGCCATGCAACATCCGGAATTATATAGCCGGTTAATGATTTTTTCTCCCTCCTTTTGGGTCACTCCTGATTTGCCACGCCGTTTTATTCATCATACACCAAATTTCTTTGGAAAATTATATCTATATGGTGGCGGAATGGAAGGCTCAAATATGGTATTTTATCTTTCTAACTTTAAAGAAATCATTGAACAAGATCCTCACAAAAGAAGTATCGAAGTTTTCCTCGAAATCAATAAAAAAGGGCAACACTCTGAATCCGAATGGGGGCGTGAATTCCCCAGAGCCGCACAATGGCTTTTCAATGAATAATTATTAACCACTCTATATTTTATTTTTCCATTTTGAATATTCAATTAAACCAAAATACAACTGCAACTGATATTCTGATACCGGTTTTTTCTGATTTCGATACAGAAGAACTTTCTACATTTTTAAATACGCTTGCCGGTGAAAGTACCAAACAAATCATATCTGATTTTAAAGGTGATGCTGGTGAATCCCAAACTGTTTACTCATCCAAAAATCGACTTTTTTTGCTTGGATTGGGCAGCAAAAAGCACTTTGGAAGTGTCTGTAAAATAGCGCGCCAATTCTCTATCAAAAATAAACGGCTGTTAAAAAGTGAAATGATTCTAAACCTGACTCATTGTGACGAATATGCTCAGCTTGTTTCAGAAGCACTCATCAATGGATTAATTACCGGCACATTTCTTATCGGAACTTTAAAAACGACCGACCAAACCGATCATCCTTTTTCAAGTGACGAAACATCGTTTACGGTCATTTCCCGAACGCTAACAGGTTCAACTTTCCAAGCGTGCAAAAAACGAGCGTTAGCCGTGGCCGAATCTCAAATTCGCATGCTTGATCTGGTCAATTTACCATCGAATGTCAAAACACCGGAATACATCGCATCGCATATCACTGCTTTTTCTGAATCAACCGGTGGTTTTAAAGCTACTATTTTAACTGATGATGCCATTTGGGAAAATAATTTGATGGCTCTCGCCGCTGTAAACAGGGGCAGTGAAGAATCCGCTCAATTTATCATTTTGGAATATTCTCCGGAAATTGAAGGAACGTACCCATCCGTTGGCCTTGTGGGGAAAGCCGTAACGTATGATACTGGCGGACTATCCATCAAGCCTTCTGATTCCATGAGCTACATGAAAAGTGATATGGGCGGTGCAGCTGCGGTAATTGGCGCGTTTGAGGCCGCTGTTAAACTGAAACTGCCCGTAAACCTCATTGCTATCATCCCGGTAACCGATAACTTGGTGGATGCTCTTTCAGTAAAACCCGGTGATGTCATCAATTCATACAGCGGAAAAACCATTGAGGTGGTGAACACCGATGCCGAAGGTCGCTTAATTCTTGCTGATGGATTATCATACCTTGTCAAGAATTTCGAAGTAGATCATATCATTGATTTAGCTACCCTTACCGGAGCTACTATTCGTACACTTGGCAATCAGGCCGCCGGACTTTTCTCCAATAACGACACCCTCGCACATTTACTTGAACAAACCGGTTCAGAGAACGGCGATCGATTATGGAGGTTCCCGTTATGGGAAGAATATGGAAATGATATTCAAAGTGATGTCGCCGATATAAAAAATGTGGCGCGAAGTCCGGTTGCCGGAGCTATACATGCTGCTAAATTTCTGGAAGCCTTCATCGAAAATCATCCATCCTGGGCGCATATTGACATGGCCGGGGTTTCTTTTGGTGATAATGATTTTGGAAAAGATAAGGGTGCTACAGCCTGGGGCATTCGCCTGCTTGTGGATTTTCTGGAAAAAGTATAGGTGGAGTTCAAGTTCAAAGTTCAAAGTTTAAAGTTCAAAGTTCAAAGTTTAACAAACTCGCAATCTGAAACCCGTAACCTGAAACCTGAAACCTGAAACCCGTAAACTCTTTCAATACCAACACTTCGACTACGAAGAAGATAACGATCGAGATTATTTCAATCCTTTAAGCCGCTTCTTCGCTCAGTGTGACGAGGTAGCAAAATCGTAATCTGAAACCCGTAACCTGAAACCTGAAACCTGAAACTTCAAAAAAATATACAATTTAAAATCATGAAAAAGCCATTAACCTTCCTTTGTATCTCCTGTTATTTTAAGGGAGAAGCCTTTCTTCGTTCGTGTAAAAATGAAGGCAACACTGTTTATTTACTCACTAAGCAAAGCCTGAAAGATGCTCCGTGGCCAAATGATGTTATCGATGAAACCTTTTACATGGAGAAGGAAGAAAACTCGCCCGAGAATATTGGAAACATCATCAAAGGGGTGGCTTGGCTGATGAAAGAGCGAAAAATTGACACGGTTGTAGCTCTTGATGATTTTGATGTAGAAAAAGCAGCGGCCATACGTGAAGAGTTCAGAATACCGGGAATGGGTCAAACAACAGCCCGATATTTTCGTGATAAATTGGCTATGCGGATGAAAGCAAAAGAGGCCGGAATAGCTGTTCCCGCGTTTATGCCTTTGTTTAATAACGATGAAATCAATCAGTTTGCAGATACAGTTCCAACGCCCTGGGTGGTCAAACCGCGTTCTGAGGCTTCCGCTATGGGCATCAAAAAAGTATATAGTAAAGATGAGCTATGGAGAGTAGTGGACGAACTCGGAGATAAACGTCACGGTTTTTTGGTGGAACAATTCAAGCTCGGCGCGGTGTATCATGTAGATTCACTGACCTACAATGGCAAAGTTGAGTTTACACAGGTTTCCCAATACCTGACCACACCTTTCGAAGTAGCGCATGGTGCAGGCGTTTTTCGCTCCGTAACCTGCGATTATAAAAGTGATGATGTAAAACAATTGGAAAAAGAAAATAAAGCCGTAATGAAAGCTTTTGGTATGCGCCAAAGTGCGTCGCATTCCGAATTCATAAAATGCCATGATGATGGTAAATTTTACTTTTTGGAAACTTCTTCCAGGGTTGGTGGTGCGCATCTTGCCGAAATGGTGGACACGGCTTCAGGAATTAATCTTTGGGCTGAATGGGCACGTATTGAAACAGCCGCTGTTCGGAAAGAATCTTATAAAGCACCAAAAGCAATTAGAAATAATGCCGGTATCATGATTTCATTGGCACGATATGAGCACCCTGACCAATCTGTTTTTAATGCTCCGGAAGTTGTATGGAAAATTGATAAAAAACATCATGTTGGAGTGATTGTAACCAACGAAAGCCGCGATCGAGTGCTAAGCTTGTTGGATGAGTATGTGGATATTGTATTCCGTGATTTCCACGCCAGTGCCCCCATGCCGGATAAGCCTGACGGGATGAATGAGTGATTAAAAACGGGTAAACGTTACCTGTATTTCTACCACATAACCGAATATTGAAGCGAGCCAATCAATATCGTTTTTCACCATTGACAGGCATCTTAAACCGGTACACATTAGAAGTTGCCGTTAGAAACAACCAGGTCATATCAGGGCCTCCCCACGCCAGATTCGTGATTTGCTCTTCAAAAACACGTTGCGCCAGTTGATTCCCCTGTGAATCAAAAATAATCAGACCGTTCGGACCAGTTGTATAGAGGTTTCCATGACTATCGGTTTTCATACCGTCAGCGCCACCTTTACGTGTCATTTCCCCGATATTTGCAAAGTGCTCCGGATTCGCAGGTACTCCGTTATCATCCACTTCAAAAACAATAATTTCACCCGTCTGAGAATTATTTACGTAAAGCTTAGATTGATCCGGTGAAAAAGCAATTCCGTTCGGATGGGAAAACCCATCGTAAAAAAGCTCTGGTTCTTCGCCCGGCTTCAGCATATACACGCCACTGAAATCAAGCTCACGTTCGGCTTCATCTACACCAAAAGGCGGATCAGTGAAATACATGGTTCCGTTCGAATGTATGGTTATATCATTCGGACTGTTAAACCGGCTGCCCCTGAAATTATCTGCTATGACCTCCAACGACCGGTCTGATTTAATTCTGGAAACTTTTCTGGCATGCTGGGCCAGGATTATATCGCCATTTATATCAGCGGTAATCCCGTTGGAGTTTCCCGAAGAATCAATAAATACCTCTGCGCCATGTTCAGGATGCCATTTCCAGACTTTATTTGCCGGTATATCACTAAAAAGTAAAAATCCGTCAGAGTGCCAGTACGGACCTTCCGTAAACATGTATCCGGCTGAAATTACTTCAGGCTCAGGTATTTCCATAGATTGTTCGTTTGTACATGAAAGAATAAAAAGTGTTAAAGTGGCGCTTAAAAGCCCGTTCTTTATGATTGTTTGAATTTGCATAATTAAGCTTGGTTAGTTTGAAAGTGATTATTCCCTGAAATTCTAGTAACCCGGATTGATCACACATAAGTATAAGAAGGCTTTGCAAAACCGTTATTTTGTCCGTCTTCTGCCTTATCGCAAAAATAAAATCCTCGAATCCCGACGCTTCGGGATACTGCGGTTTTATTTTTACTCTAGCGTTGAATACAAACAAAATACCTGGTTTTTCAAAGCCTTCTATAAAAAAATACAAATAGTAATTTATAAATACTTTATGGAAAGTATAATGCCCAAGTTTAGGAATGATTGTTTTTGCTGTGAAAAATTGATGTGTACTGCGTTGAATTTTAAAAAGCTTCCTCATGGTACTTCATTATGTTTTTTCCCAGATTCCGGCCATTAGCAAAATGAGTAATGTACTGCTTGTTAATCCCCAAATCACAACAGTAGCCAAATCAGACCACAACTCACTGGAACCTATCAACACAAGCGGAATGAGCCCTCCAATAGTTGTGAGCGTTGTAATGAGCACCGGCCTCATTTTATTGCGGTACACATACATCCACGCGCGACCACCATGGATTCCAGCTTTACGAAAGCGTTCCCGTTCGTGCATCAGCAAAATTGAATTATTCACCACTACACCAACACAGAGCAGGGTTCCGGCAATAGCGCCTTGTTCAAAATACAACCCGTGATATAAAGTGCCCAACATCACACCGAGTAAGCTAAGCGGAACGGCCAGTATTATTAATATCGGATCTCCCCATTTTTCCAATAGTGCGCTCACAATCATCCAAACACTCAGCAGTGCCATAACCAATATAAAAACCAGATTCACACGGTCTTCCTCTGATTGAAATGAAAAGAGGAATTGGCTTTCATCAATAGTTGTGCCAATGGGAAGCGGAAATGTTTCAAGCAATTCATCTAAATAGGCTTGTCCTAACCGATAAGGTCCTAAAAAATCAAAACTAACCTGCCTTATATAGGATTGATCCTCGCGCCGTATTTGTCCCATTGCTTCTTCTTTGTCAATGGCAGCCACTTCACCAAGTGTAAAAGTAACATCCTGATAGACGCGCGGCGCATTCATGAAATCAGCTTGGTAAATGCCTCTCGGCTCATTTCGTCCCATTAAATACATGGTCTGATTTTGAAATTCCACACGGCCAAAGGTATTTGTTGGATTCAAATCTAATTGAATATCATTCAATACAGCCAGTCGATTTAACCCTTTCGATAGCACTTTTTCCTGATCTACTTTAAGCTGATACTGAAAAAAATCTTCCCTGAAAAAGAAGATGGAGTTAATATCTACATTATTCACCCGCCGGTTTTGCTCCAGTCGGGCTTGTAATTCTTGTGCAACTCCGTATAAATCATCATACGAATATCCCCGAAACCGAACTTGAAAATTGGTAGATCCGCCACCAAAACCTGTTGAAAACGAATCGGACAATCCTGAAACAGAAATACGCACATTTCCCGTCTTAGCAGCCAAATAGGCGGCTTCTGCATACAAAATATATGGTATGGGGTTGAACAGATAGTCTTCTTTGATGTGAAACTGCAAGCGGGCACCTGTATATTCCGAAACATTCGTTTCAAAGTAGATGAGCGATTCCATATAGTTTTCGCCCAGTTTTTCGAAGTTACGAATGATTTTATCAATTTCTTCTAAGGGAGAGCCTTGTGGCGGACGAACAGAAACCGTGATACTTTCGCCAAACCCGCGTCTCCAGGGGCTCCGAAAACTTGTTTCATTAAAAAAACGATAAGAGACACCACCTAACCACGGGTCTATATTATCTCTGTTTTCGAAATACCACCCAAACGCTTTTTTGCCCGGGGCGTCTTCATCAGTCCATTCCGGTTCACTTATGGCAAAAAACGGCAACCCAATAACAAGCAAAATACCCACATACAACAACCAGCGGATTCTTCTTCTAACCCCAAAAAATCGGTATAAAAAACGGTTCACAAACCTGCTAATCAATATTTGAAATCGCTTTGGGTTTGCATTATGAGCTTTTTTCCCTTTTGGAGTGAGCCAAATAAGCGCATAAGGAATCCAGGTGAGGGAAATAATTACGGAGCAAATGAGTGTTAGTGATAAAGCTACGGCAAGAGGAACCAGAAACGAACGCAATGTTTCGAGCGCAAAGAAAAGCGGAATAAAAATACCAATGGTTGTTAAAGTACTACCCAAAACGGGCACAAATGCATAAGGCAGTTCATGCTGCACATGTTTTAACCGCTTCTCCCTGTTTGCAGGTAAACCGGGATTTATTTGTTCAAATACTACAATAGCGTTATCTATAATCATACCAAGCGAGACTGTAAGTCCGGCCAATGTGAGGATATTAATCGTGTAATCCATCAAATACAGAATGAATAAACTACACATGATGGAAAAAATGATACTGCCCAAAATGATGAAAGGCGCTCGCAACCGGAAAATAAAAAGCAAGAGAATGATAAAAACGCTTAATACACTCATTACGGATTGCAACTGTAATTCCGATAGTTGTTTACGTAAATCTTCTGTTGCATCTAATTGCAAGCGGAGTGTCATTCCGGCAGGCATATTCTCACGGATGGTATCCATTCTGAGGTGTATTTCTTCGGCGAGGCCGAGGGCATCGCTTCCACCCTCTTTCACAAACATAATGGTCAGGGCCGTGGAGCCATTAATTCTGCGGATTGAGCGAGCCGGATAATCTTCCACCTCGACCGTTGCAATTTCGGAAAGGGATAATTGCCTGCTTGAACCCGGAATTTGAATCGAAATGCGAAGTAAATCATCAAGAGAAGCCGCTTCAGGTGGAATTAAAATACTTCTGCGTCCATCTGATGTCTCTGTAAATCCGGCGGAACGCCAACTCAGTTTATCCCTGATTTGCATGAGTACACTTCGGGAATCGAGGTTGAATCGTTCAGTCAAATCGCTGTCGAATGTCACAACCAACGCCGGGTCTTCGGCTCCGGTGATGTCAATATCTGCGAGACCGGATAAACCCATGAGAGGGTTTTTTATGTTTTGTCGAGTATATTCCAGCAGTTCCCGCACTTCATACGGCCCCGATAAGGTATATGAAACAAAGTTCTGCATATCACTCAATTCCTGTGGAACCCTTCGAGAGATTGAATGCGGTGATACGCTTTCCGGAAGCGTATTTCTTAAACCGTGCAAGGACTCCTGCAACTCTATGACCCGATGATCAACAGGGGCATGTTTAGAAAATTCGATAGTTACGACGGAGCGGCCTTCAAGTGTGGTCGAATTGATTTTTTCTACATCGCGTAGACGATTGGCTAACTGCTCAACTTTGCGGGTAATTTCCTGCTCCACGACTTCCGGCGAAGTTGAACCCCAATTGTGCGAAACGGTAACGGATGGCAAACTTATATCGGGGGCAAGCTCCATGGGAATGTTCAGCCATGCAACAACTCCTACTGATACCACCATCAGGTAGAACAAAGAGATTAAATAACGCCGACGAAACAAAGCTACCATTTAATTCAAAATTTATTGCTTGAACCACCAAGGCATAAATACTCCAAGACTTTTTAGTTTACTTCCTAAACCAGCCCAAATCGTCACCCTGAGCGGAATTCCGATATCCCAATCAGTTAAGCTCAAATAGGTATTCCGGAATGTAGTCGAAGGGTTGGTTGCTAAAGTTTTCATAGTATTTTTATTGAACCACCAAGGCTTAAATACTCCAAAACTTTTTAGTTTACTTCCTAAACCAGCCCAAATCGTCACCCTGAGCGGAATTCCGATATCCCAATCAGTTAAGCTCAAATAGGTATTCCGGAATGTAGTCGAAGGGTTGGTTACTAAAGTTTTCATATTCTATTCCCAAACATTTATTTCTTTGTGTCTTCGCGTCTTTGCGGTGAAAATATCTTCACGTTAAAAAAAATCAACGAATACGCGGACGAACTTCCTGCAAGTGACTGATCGCAAAATGACGATCAACGGCTAGCGTATCTCCGGGATTGATATTCGGCTCATTCAGGATAATCCAATCGCTTGTAATCGCTTGTGGTTCCACGTAGATCCATTCTACTTGAGTACCATTCAACTTAAAAACCAACGCTCGGTTATCACGGTGAAGTAAGGCTGCTCTTGGCGCGCGGACTTTCCCCTGAGAGGAATCGATGAAAATGCGTCCGTCAACACTCATTCCTGGCTTCAATCTTCGTTCAGAATTCCTTGATTGCACAATGACCTGCCCTGTTTTCCTGGCGCGATCCACTCTGGGCGAAATAGCCACTACATTACCTTTCACCTCATACCCACCGGAAGAGCGCACATCCACTTCCATTCCCTTTTGGATATGACCAATTTCTGACTCAAGTACATCAAATCGAATCCGGATAGTACTGTAATCGATTAGCAACCCAAGCTCTTGTCCTGCTGAAAGATAACTTCCATTTGTAAGTACTCGCTCCGTAAATATCTCACCGGAAAATGGCGCTTTCATGGTAGTATAGGTCAATTCCATCTTAATCCTGTCTAAAGCTGTTTTAGCCTGGGTATAACCGGTTTGATTTTTCAGCAAGCGGTCATCAAATGTATCCAGAGAATCGACTTCATTATGTGCTTTTCCGAAGCTGTTCAATCGTTGACGATACTCAAGCTCATATTCCTGACGGGCGCGCTCGAAGTTCACTTCAGCTTCCTGTAAACCAATGCGCCACTCAGCATCATCAAATGCAAAAAGTGTTTCGCCACGACTAATTGTTTTTCCATCACTAATAGAATGATTCGTCAAAAATCCACTCACCCGTGGAATGATGGGTAATTCTTTAACCGGCTCAACAATTCCTCTTGTATCAAGAACAAAATTAAGGGGTTGATCGTCAGTTACAGCAAAAATGACTTCCGGTAAAATTTGAACATTCTCCGGCTTTTCGGGCCGTTCTTCCTCCTTTTCACCCCCACAAGCAGAAAGGATAATCGTCATAAAAAGGATGATTATTAATGCAGGATTCATGCTGAATACTCTTAATGGAGTTTTCGGAGAGTAATTAATCTTCAACTGTTTCTGTCTTTTATGTTGATCAAAACGTTGTATCATATTGATTCATTTATTTTTATAACAATTGATATCATAACCTGTTGTCATTATGTAGTTTCATGTTGTTACCCGTCATTTCTTTTCCTCTGTTCAGATATTTGAACAGTACAGGGATTACGAACAAGGTCAGCGTGGTACTTGTTATCATCCCACCCATAAGCGCAAGGGCCAGACTTTGCCTGAATTCGTAGCCATCGCCAATGGGCAAAATCATGGGTAGTAAGCCCAGGATAGTTGTGACCGTTGTCATGATAACCGGCCTGAACCTGTGCTTACCCGCCAATTGAATGGCTTCCGAAAGATTTCCGGTTTCTTCCAAATAACGGCGCATAAAATCTACTTTGAGAATGGCATCATTCACGGCTATTCCGGTTAGGATTAAAATTCCCATAAATGCCAGAATATTCAGTCCCGCGCCGGTAATCCACAAAATGATGAATGAGCCAATCCACGCAAATGGAACGGAGAAAATAATTACAAAGGGATAGCTTAAATTTTCATATTGAACAGCGAGGATAATATAAATAAGAAGCATACTGATCAGCAACAATTTCGCCATATCACGAATCATTCCTTCAACCTGAATGGCACTGCCGGATAGGCGAATTTCCATTCCGGTTGAACGGGAAAAAGAGCGGATTTGCTCCCGAATATTACGGCTGTTCCACCACCAATCGGCCATCGATATTCCGGCCTCGTACGAAAGTACGGCGGTTTGATCAACACGCTCCAACTGCTGGGATTCGCTTTCCAAACGCACCTCAGCAAGTTCCTTTAAAGCCACACTTCTACCTTGTGCCTGAATTCGGATTTCCTCAGGATTGAAAGTTGTTTTCCTTGCGCTGAATAGCCGGAGTGCAATATTTTCATCTTCGCGTGACCATTCCGTTATCATATTACCACGAGCACGAGATTCCATAAAATCAATAATTTGTCGCTCAGTGAATCCAAACTGAACCAGGCGTTCAGGCTTAAATCGGATATGAAAGATATCGACCATTTCAGGGTAGAGTTTTTCAAGTGATGATACCCCATCTGCTTGTACCGAACCCGAAAAAGTAGTAGCGGCGTCTTCACTCATCTCCCTGTCCTTCCCCACAAACCGAAATACAACCGGAGCTCCGCTACTTCCGAGTAATGATGAAAAGATGTTGAACTCTTCCAATCGCTCAGAAGACCAGTTTTGTTGGGTTTCGATGAATTCCTCAATAACAATGTGTACCCTATCGGCAGTTTGCTGATCCAAAACCGGAACCTCAATGTAAAACTTATTCAACCCTTCCGATGCTATACGTGATAGGTTTGTCTGATCGGTATATCCTCCCATCACAAGTAATCTGTCTGAACCGGTTTCATTTCTGAGATGTCGAATGAGTTCTGAGGCAGCTTGCCTGCTGGTGTAAACAGAGGCATTCCCCGGCAGACTAACCTGGTATGAAACCCGGCGTTCCTCTGTTTCCGGTAAGAGCATTTTATCGATCTGCATAAACGAAATGACTGAAATAGCCGTCAATAGCAATACCACCAATAGTACTATAAGAGGATGATTTAGCGTTTTGCCAAGAAGCGTTTCATACCACATCAGAATTGTATCAAATCCCCGAGTGAAACGGTTTGAATCATCTGTTTCTTCTCTTTTACCGGTAAATTTCAAAACAAGCACCGGCAACACAGTGAGGGCGACAAGCAGCGAAGCCAGTAAACTAATCGAAAGCGTGAGTGCCTGATCGCGGAAAAATGCTCCTTCAAAACCGCCCATCAAAACAAGCGGTAAAAACACCGAAATAGTGGTGAAAGTAGATGCCGTTATTGCAAGAGCAATTTCTTTGGTTCCGCGTTGAGCCGATTCAAATGCCTGAAAACCCTGCATTCTGTATCGTTTTATATTTTCAAGCACCACAATAGCATTATCAACAAGGAGTCCAATACCAAGTGTGAGACCGCTCAAAGAAACGATATTCAGTTGTATATCAATCATATACATCGCAAAAAAAGTCAGAAATACGCTCACAGGAATGGAAATACAAACGGTAAATGGAAGCCGGGGATCGCGCAGAAACAGGAACAAAACGAGAAAGGCGAGAATGGCACCGGCCAGAAGTGTTTGCAATAAGTTATTGATCGTATTCTGAATAAACGTTGCATTTTCACTTAAAATACTAACTTCGATGCCCGGAAAACTTTCAGCCAGACTTTCCAGAACCGGTTGCAGACGTTCGTAAACGACTACCGTATTGGTTCCATAATCTTTCTTAACCAGCACAGTAAGAGCCGTTCGTCCGTCAATAATAGCAAATGAAACGGGATCGCGTTCACTCATTTCCACTTCAGCGATGTCATCAAGGCGAATGACCCGCTCACCACCGGTTTTTTTGATGGGTAAGGCGATAATATCTTCTATGGAACGAATGCGGCTTTCAATGTTTAATGAATAACGATACCAGCCATCGCGAACCTCGCCCGCCGCGTAAAAAATATTGGCATTCGAAAGAGCTTGCTGAATGTCATTTGTGGATACATCGTATCGGTCTGATAATACAGGGTCGAAAAAAATATGCACTTCAGGATGAACAGCTCCAACCATGACAGCCTGTGCGATTCCTTCCACTTGTTCTAACCGACGGGAGAGGACTTGCTCAGTCCATCGTTTAAGTTGCAAACGACTCGTAAAATCGGGTTCATCCGCTCCGGGCAGGCTTACACTCAGCACCGCTACGGGTTCGTCAGCCGGAGTCGTATAAATCAGCTGTGGACGTCCGGCTTCATTGGGTAGTAAAAAACGGGCACGCTCCAGTTTTTCACGGGTATTCAGAAAAGCAATGTTCATATCCTGTCCCCATTCGAATTGCAATGCGATGATTCCCTGTCCTTGCCTGGCAAAACTATGGATACCTTTTATACCCGGAACGGTACTTAAAATCCCCTCTAATGGCTCATTTATGCGCGTTTCAACTTCCCGGGCAGATGCTCCATCCCAATCGACCTGAACCAAAAGTGAAGGATTATCGATATCGGGGAGTAAATCAACCGAAAGATTGGTTAGCGCTATCCACCCAAAAATAAAGGTGGCCAACACCAGCATAAAAGCAGCAATTGGGCGATTTAACAGCACGTCAAAAACTTATTAAGTTACATTCTAAAAATCTAATTTCAGAAAATAGTCCGTTAATCTGTAAAGAAGAAATAAAAAAGATTTTTTAATACGTTGCGGGTTGCGGGTTACGCGGATGGGATGGGATAGTTCAAAATTCAGAATTTAGGATAGAACGCAGATAGCGCTGATTGAACTGATTTGCGCGGATGGGGGATAATTCAGAATTCAAAAATTCAGAATTGTGGGTAAAAAAACCGAACGTCGTAAACACGCATCGATTGTGTACGTTCAGTGCCTCCGGCGCGAACGGTCTTTCTTGCGGCGTCTCGCCGCCGATTAAACCACGACGAATCAAAGGCACTACGAGTATTTTGTTTGGACAAAATGGAGGATAGAACGCTGATAGCACTGATAAACCAGATTTACGCGGATATTATTTAACCTCGTGCAAAACTGAACGTCGTGAATAGGCATCCAATCTGTACGTTCAGTGCCTCCGGCGCGAACGGGCAATCTTGCGGCGTCTCGCCGCCGTTTGAACCACGACGAATCAAAGGCACTACGAGTATCTTGTTTGGATAAAATTGAGGATAGAACGCTGATGGGACAGATTGAACTGATTTGCGCGGATATAATTTAACTTCGTACAAATGCGAACAACACTAATTTGCATCCATTTTGTACGTTCAGTGCCTCCGGCACGAACGGACAATCTTGCGGCGTCTCGCCGCCGTTTGAACCACGACGACTCAAAGGCACTAAGTGTATTTTTTTTGGAAAAAATGGAGGTTAGAACGCTGGCTGGACAGATTTACCGACCATTTTTGCATACAAACGAAAGTTTAAGCAAGTTGATTAAACCAACTTTGATGGATTTTACAATTAAATGCTATATAATGGCAAAGTGTTAAATGATAATTTGTATTTAAATCAAATTTATTGTTAATTGAAAATAAGTTAGTTATTAAAATCGATACAGGAGGCTTCAACCATGAATAAAATAATATCTAAGTTATTGTTATTAAACAATAAAAGTCTATTTATATGGGGGGGGGTAAGCGCGCAGGATTCTGGAATGATTCTGCTATAAATAGCGAGCAGGTTGCAGGAACTCATCAAGCCATTTTCGATGCCACACGCATGGCCACCGGCATGTACATCTACCGCCTGTCATTAAACGGCAGGCCTGCTATTACTAATACTATCTTACTCGTTAAATAGGAGCCACCATGAAATCATTCATTCTATTAATCTGTATAATTCTGACATCTGCGCTTACAACCCAAGCCCAAACCCAGGAAGAAATCGATGAGGCTTTGAAATACTACCCGTTGGAGGTGGGAAATTATTGGGAGTATCAGGTTGTCACTCAAACGCATCCTTTCCCTCCGGAAACTAATCATTACAGTATAGAAGTTATTGGTGATACTACTTTTGCAAATGGAGTGATTTATCAGAAATTGAGAGCTGTAAACAGTGGGATTTTAATGTGCAGACCTAATTATGAAGCAACCGTCACTGAGAATGAATATGGTCAGCGCATCAGTACTTATTTTGAGCGCATTGACAGTTTAACTGCGAATGTCTATCAATGGAAACCGCTAAGCGAGCATCCATTCAATGAAGTACTCATTGATAGTTTGCTTTTAGAAATTGATGAAGTCTCTATGTTAGCAAGATGCCCTTTAGCTGTTGATGAAGAATCATATAGATATTGGTATCCTGTAGTGGTTTTTGGCGAACAATATGAAGAAACATATAGCATTGAAATCGTAAATCTTATATATACCTTAGTAAAAAATTATGGTTTTGTAGAAGTATTTGGTTTCGTAGATGGTGGTGTTTATACACATGAGCTTATTTACTTCCGCGACCACGAGGGCAACGAATTCGGCGAAGCGTTTGATGTAAGCACTCCAACCCCAACCGAAATTCCCCAACGAGCGGCGTTATTATCCAATTACCCAAATCCCTTCAACCCATCCACAACGATTCCATTCGAACTGGCTCAAAGTGCAAATGTCCGGTTAGAAGTGTATGATATGTTGGGCCGGCGAGTGGCGTTGTTGGTAAACGAAACCCGCCAAGCCGGACGACACAATGCCGTGTTTGATTCCGGGAATTTATCCAGTGGCGTGTACATTGCGCGATTGGTGGCGGGCGAGCAGGTCTTTAGCAGAAAGATGGTGTTGGTGAAGTAATTTCAGAATTTTAGGATGGAACGCAGATGGGGCAGATTGGACTGATTAACGCTGATATAATTTAACCACGTACGAAACCCAACGTCGTAAACAGGCATCCATTTTGTACGTTCAGTGCCTCCGGCGCGAACGGGCAATCTTGCGGCGTCTCGCCGCCTTTTGAACCACGAGGACTCGGAGGACTAAGGGTATTTTGTTTGGACAAAATTGAGGATAGAACGCTGATAGCACTGATTAAGCGGGTTTCCGCTGATTATTATATAACATCTGTGCTAATCAGTTCTATCAGTCCAATCAGTGTTCCATACTGAAAACGTTGGTCACCATTGGTTCGGCTATTAGCCGTGTGCGTTTCTTTTCACTCGTCATTATCAAATCCGGCAATCCGCTTCCCTGTGAACCGAGAACACTACATCATGATGAGGTGGATCTTGTTCATAGATGTGAACAATCAAAAATAGCCGGTTAACAGCACATCATTCCCCACTTGTTCTACGGATGTTCTGCGAAGTTCTATAATCTCCTGAATACTGTTCAGTCCCACTCCCAAAATCGAACGGGCACCGCCACCCAGTATTTTTGGTGCTATAAAAGCGTGAATCTTATCCACTAAATTATCACGAATTAATGCCGATGCCAGGTCGCGCCCGGGTTCTATCAGAATGGAAGCAATTCCTAATTTCCCAAGTTCATAAAAGGCCTGATCCAAATCGGTGTGGCCATTCAGTTCATCTACAAGCAGTGTTTTACCTCGAAATGCAGTAGGACTGAGTAAGCTAAGCATCGGATCGGCATGGCTGCGAAATGCTTCTCGATTATGTGTGATTACAATCGTTTTTTCTTCAAATTGATCTGAAAAGATATCCATTTTTCGATCCAGCACATGTGGGCCGTCAATGACGATTCTGTAGGGTTGTCGTCCGTCAACATGACGGACCGTCAGCCGTGGATTGTCGTTCATAACTGTGTTCCGGCCAACCATTACCGCATCATACCGGCTTCGCCAATGATGTACACGTTCTCTGGATTGTTCTCCGGTAATCCATTGAGAGCTGCCATCGGGGGCGGCTACATAACCATCGAGAGTCTGTGCCATTTTCATGGTTACAAAAGGTTTCCCAAACCGGATAAAATGCAAAAAGGCTTCATTCAATTCTCTTGCTTCCTCTTCAAGAAGCCCGGTTTCAACCAGAATACCAGCTTTTCGGATACGCTCCATGCCGCGTCCGCTTACTTTTGGGTTGGGATCAACCATTGCAATCACTACACGCTTAAGCGGCAACTCACAGATGGTATCGGCGCAGGGCGGTGTCTTTCCGTGATGTGAGCAAGGTTCGAGTGTAACATACATCACTGCATCCACTAAATCTGAACGGTCTTTCACTTTCTTGAGTGCATTTATTTCCGCATGAGCCTGCCCGAAGCGTTCATGGTATCCCTTTGCTATAACCTTTCCTGAATGTGATACAATAACGCAACCAACCATCGGATTAGGACTAACATAACCCGCTCCTTTTGCGGCCAATTCCAGAGCCATGTTCATGAATTTTATATCAGCAGGCGTGAATGTAGATTGGGAAGATTTTTTTTGCATCATAAATTAAAAATAGAGCAAATTGGTGAAAAACCCATTTATTACCTCAAAAAAAAAGCAGAACCACGTGAATGATTCTGCTTTTGTCAAAATTTAAAAAAAATTATTGCATCATGCCAAGAGCCTGGCGATGATCTTTTATATCGGCGCTTTCTTTTAACTCATCAACCAGATTTTCTGTGAAAACTCTGGTTTTTTGTTGTTGCAGTCGGGTTCTGATTCGATCACGTTCAGCGCTACTCAAACTTTCTAAATCGGCTTCCTGACGTTCATTTACGACGAAGAAAAAGACTGCATTTTCACCCACAATTGGTCCTTTTAATTGCTCAACTTCAGCACCAAATACCGCACCAATAAAGCCCGGTTCACGGCCACCGCCTGATATATTGGTACTATTCATTCGTACATTTGCAGCAGATTGCACTTGTTTATCAGCAGCTTCCGCTATGGCATCAAGTGACTCTAGTCCGGTGTATTCTGAACGTACCCGCTGGGTTAAAATATCTTTCCTTTTCCGCTGTTTTACAGCAGCTTCAACTAAAGATTCAACATCACTTAACGGACGTACGCCTTTTTCGCGAACTTCATCTAATTGCAGCACTACAAACATATCATCCAACTCAAGGACTTCAGATATATCCTCTTTATTTAATCTGTTAAGTGCACGCATCGTGATTCTGCTTTCTCCCAAACCCGCAATAAACGGACTTCCTTCGGTTGCAGTAGCTTCCTGTACAACATACTCATTCCGAGCAGCTTCTTCTTCGAATCCATCCAGAACAGCGAATTCACGGAAATCATCCGCTACTATTTGCTGAGATTGAACCGTTAGCGAAGGATCGGCCTCAATTAATCGGCCAAGAGCTACAAATGATACTTCAGTATTGGTTTTCTCAACCACCTGAAATACATGGTAGGCACCCTCATACTCTATAGGACCAACCAAAGCCCCTGTATTTGCCCTGAATAAAGGATTGGAAACCGCATTATCAAAATCTTCGCGAGACAGGAATCCAAGATCACCATTCTGCGCGGCGCTGGTACGGTCATTTGATTGACTAAGGAAATCACTGAAATCTGCACCACCTCTTATGTCGCTTACTATTTCATTCGCTTCAGCACGCTTTTGATCTTTATTTGAATCGTTGAAGTTCAACTGAATGCGACGGGCGCGAACAAACGTTTCAGATCCCCGGCGTTCACCTGTTTTTTTGTAGATTACAGCTTGATTTCCATCAATTACAGCTTCGCTAACTTCATCCGTTTCCATATCGAAAACATCGTAATACGCACGGCCAACTTCTGTAGCCGGACGGAAACTTCCGTTATATTCAGTAGTCGAGAAATTATCAAGCAAGAATAGGGAATCATTTTCAGCCATAGCAAACGACTCTCGCATATTCGTCATCATCTCGAGTGTTCTGGAAGTGTCAGCCTCGGTAGGAAGTTTGCTAAACGTAACATAACGGAAACTCCAGGTTTTATCCTGTTCAAACTGGTTTCCGTTATTTTTATGATAAGACCGCAAATCTGAATCAGATACGGTTATCTCATCATCGCTTACTTCTGAATAGGGAAAACGCACATAAGAAATGTTAGCGCGTGTATTCGTTTTTAAATACTCTTGCTCAATTTCACGATCAGAGATAAAAATAGATGATTGAACATACTGATTGATTTTCTCCTGTTGACGGCGCTCACGGATTTGGTTTTCTATAATTATCCAATCACCTGCCGCTTCAGGAGCTTCTACAAAAGCCCGAAGTGAACCTCGATCTATAGATCCATCAGGAAGGCTAAAGTATTGGCGAATAATTGGATCAGGATCGTCACCAAATACTGCGTCCCTAATTTCCTGATCTGTAACCTCTATACCCAACTCTTCCATTTGCGACTGAAGCGCGAGTTCTACGACCAACTGATCCCAGACAACATCCTGGTAGTTGGCTAATTGCTCTCTGCTGGGCGGGTTACCTGTTTGCTGACGATGTTGTTCGGTGAATGCATTCAGCCGTTGATTAAATTGTTCACTTGTTACAGGTTTGCCATTCACTTCACCCATTGTACGGGGGCCGGCTAAAACAGCATCAAATACCTGAGTATCCTGCAACATGAATAATAATCCAAAAGCGATTACAAGTACCCAAAGTATCGGGGCGGTACTTGACCGCATTTTTTCCATGAATCCCATTATGTTATACGAATCGTTTAGAAGGTTATTAAGAGACGGGAATAAAAAACTTTTAGCCTGTAAAAATAAGGCGAATAAACGCTAATTCAAAACATGGGTTGAAGTCTGTATTAAATAAATGATATTACATGGCCAAATGGCAGAAATTGGAATCTCTGTGCTGATAAAACATAAGAATCATTCAAAAATCTTTAGAAAACATCAATTAAACGCAGATGCTTCAGATAGTCCCGGGGATTTTCGTTAATATTCTTCACCAGTCGGTTTAAGTTGTAGGACAAACTGTCTAAATTATTGTAGAGCGATGAATCGTTGATTAGTAAACCAAGGCTTCCCTCACCTTCATCAATTTTAATCAACACATTGTTCAGCCGTTGGGATGCGTCATTCATTTCTTCGGCTAAGGTTTCCAACTTTTCGGAAGATGATTGCAGATTAATCATCAAACTATCAATGCGTTCCTTTTGATCTTCCGTAATTCCTTCCGCATTTCCAATAGTTCTTTGCAGGCTTGAAATAGTCTCATCAATCTCTTTATTTTTAGATTTCAATAAATTATCAATCTGCGAAATAGTACTATTTAAACCACTTAATGTTTGTTCAATATCAGAACGTCCGCCTTCTGTCAGCATTTGATCAATTTGTTCAAGCAGGCTACTAAGGCTTTCCGTTGATTTCGCAATATCAGGAGCCATATCGGTGCCCAGATTTTCAATTGTGCCCATAATACCTGCATCATACTCTCCATCAATACGACTACCGGATTCCAAAAATTCAGATGAACGCGCCCGTTCGATATCTATACCTTTTTCAAGAAGCCCAACGGACCTTACATAGGCAACTGAGCCCAATGGTACTTCTCCTCCGCTACTTATAGAAAAGGTAACTCGCACACTATCGGTTGTCTCAAACCGTATGTCGTTTACGGTTCCAATTTTCACACCCTGAGTAAAAACACCACTACCGGGTATTATACCATCTACCCTTTCAAAGTATGAATGTAATTCATAAGTAGATGAAAACAATGGGATATCTGACATAAATCTATACCCGAAAAATGCTACTATTAGAGCAACAAGTATGGTAAGGGCTACTTTGACTTCATTTTTCATCTGAAAATAATTTTGATGATGTTTAGATAAGGGAACTTAATCAATTTGATACTCGCTTGCTTTAATAAATGCTTTTAGCCTGGAATGGTTTGCCACTTTTAGCTCATCGATGGTTCCACTCCAGCTCAACTTTTGCTCATCCAGAAAAGCGGCGTAATCAGCTATTCGTAACACGCTGTGCATATCATGCGTTACTACGATGGATGTAATATTCAGATTATCAGACATGTGGATAATCAAATCATTGATTTCATCTGAAGTTTCGGGGTCAAGTCCTGATGTGGGTTCATCGTACATCAGGTAATCCGGTTCTAACACAATAGCCCTTGCGAGGCCAACACGTTTACGCATTCCGCCCGATAATTCCGATGTATTTTTTTTTCCAATGTTCTCGAGATTCACCATTTCGAGACACTCCATAACCCGTTTGTTAATTCGGTTTTCATCCCATTTCGTGAAATATCGAAGGGGAAAAGCAACATTTTCATAAGCGCTTATGGAATCAAATAAAGCAGCTCCCTGAAATAGAAAACCAAACCGTTGACGCATAATCCGCAAATCTACATACCGAAGTTTAAACACATCTTCATCATCTACTAAAATAGTACCCTCATCCGGTTTTAGAAGCGCGTTTATGTGTTTCATTAGTACAGATTTACCACAACCCGACTTGCCAATAATGGCAAGGGTTTTCCCATCCGGGATTGTCAGATTTACATTCTCCCAGACCAGCAAATCGCCAAATGATTTTTTTAAATTTTTAATTTCAATCATAGTGTCATTACTGTAATCAAAGAAGAATTGCTGCCAGAATTAAGTCTGATAATAAAATGAAAATACAGCTCAAAACAGTTGCATTTGTAGTTGATTTACCTACACCTTCAGCTCCGCCAGTAGCATAATAGCCTTTATAGCATGATATTGAAGTTATCACAAAACCAAAAACGACGGCTTTGGTAAAACCAAATATTACATCCCAGGGCAGAAAATAGGCTTGTCCACCTTTCAAAAATTCTGCCGGAGGCACGGTTCCGGTTAAAAATCCGGCAAATAATCCACCCAACACGCCAAAAAAAGCGGCTGCAATATACAAAATGGGAAACATGACAAAACTGGCCAAGACTCTTGGTACTACTAAAAAAGAAATACTGTTAAAACCCATCGACTCAATAGCGTCGATTTGTTCACTCACGCGCATTGTTCCCAATTCAGTAGCAATTCGAGCACCGACTCGACCAGCAAGCACCAATCCGGAGATTACGGCTGCAAGTTCAATTATCATCGATTGAACAACAATAGCACCTACGGTTGAAACTTCAATGTAGGGAACGACGAGCTGGTAGGCTGTCTGTATAGTCACTACAGCTCCGGTAAACGCTCCGGCCAGAATTACAATGGGCAAGGAGTCGAAACCAATTTTGATCATTTCTGAAACAAAATTCTTGTAGTATGTCTTAAACTCACCGGATGATCGAATCGCCTGATACAATAACTGGCAATACCGGCCAAAGTCGTAAAAAATATCCATTATCAGGGGTTGATTTAATTCTGAACTCGACAATATACAGCGATTACTTGTATTTTCATGTATCTTGTTGCCAAATAAATAAAGTCACAACGTTATCACTAACAAAAAATGCGACATTACTCTTTCGTTTTATTTGCTTTATCAATTCTGATGCTGGGTTCATCTGTAGAATCAGCCCATGCTCAGTCATCTCAAAACGCAGTTTATCGGTTTTTGCAACTTACGGCTTCTCCGAGGGCCGCCGCTCTTGGTGGCAGCCATGCCGCTATTCCAAATGCCGATGTTTCCTTTTTCCATATAAATCCGGCCTACATACATGAGGGCCTTCATCGAAATTTTTCTGTGAATTACCTGAACCACATCGGTGATTTGAATATGGGATTTGTAAATGGTGCCTGGCATTCCCCAAGAATCGGGACTATGGGCTTTGGAATTCGATTCATAAACTATGGAGATTTTACAAGAAGAGACGAATCCGGTGCTCAAACCGGTGATTTTTCAGCAAGCGACCTGGCATTCAGTTTTGGTGTAACACGCGAAGTACTCGATGGTTTCCGCCTTGGAGTTTCCACAACTTTAATTTACTCCTCCTATGCCGAGTACTCATCTTCCGCCATTGGTTTCAATGCCGGCTTGCGTTATTTCTTTGAGGAAATCGGAATTGATGTTGGGGCAAGTATAAATAATATAGGGGCGCAATTATCATCTTTTGATGATACTTCAGAGCCCTTGCCACTCGATATCCGCCTGAGTATTTCAAGGCAATTAGATTACTTGCCCATCAGGTTTAACATCACAGCTCATTCCTTAGATCAGTGGGAAATAAAAACGCAAAATGATGAATCAGACCCCGGCTTTTCGTCTAATTTATTCCGCCATCTTACATTCGGAGCTGAATTGAGTTTATCGGAAAATGTAAAACTGAGAGCGGGTTATGATCACTTGCAACATGACGAACTCAAAATTAACAACCGACTGGATACTGCCGGCTTTGGCTTTGGTCTGGGAATTCGCTATCGTGGAATTACGTTTGATTTTAGCAGAAACTCATTTAGTGAACTGGGTGGCGTCACCCGAATTGGAATTCAAACATTCCTGTAAAATAACATCATAAATAACACATGATCAGATATTTAACTGCCGGCGAATCGCATGGGCCGGAACTAACCGGCATAGTTGAAGGCCTGCCCGCCGGAGTGGAATTAACATCCGACTTTTTATCACACCACTTAATTCGGCGCCAGCAAGGTTATGGCAGAGGTGGCCGGATGGCATGGGAAAAAGATATCGTAGCTATTAAATCAGGCGTTCGATTCAGTAAAACAATGGGTGGCCCCGTTAGTCTTCATCTTGCAAACAGAGCCTGGAAAAAAGATGCCGCGAACTGGCCGGTTACTATGGCCATTGATGGTGATGACCCCGGAGTAGAAAAAATAACGTTGCCGAGGCCGGGACACGCCGACTTGGTTGGTGTTCAGAAATATCAGTTTGATGATGTGCGTCCGGTAATAGAACGTTCAAGTGCCCGAGAAACGGCTATGCGGGTTGCCTGCTGTGGAGCTGCACGGCAATTTCTGAAACACTTTGGAATAGAGATTGGGGGCCATGTCATTCGAATAGGAGAACACGGTTATGATAGCTGGAATACTATTCGCAGAGCATCAGATTCCTGGATTGAAAAAGGGGCCGAAACACTTTATACACAAGCTGATGAGTCTGAAGTACGCTGTCTCGACCGGGATTTAACGAATAAAATGGTGGATGAAATAAAACGACGCCGGAAAGAAGGCTCTTCTTTGGGTGGGGTTTATGAAATAATCGTGACGGGTTTGCCTGCGGGTTTGGGAAGCTATGTTCATTGGGATCGTAAATTAGACGGATTGATTGCTCAGGCAATTATGAGCATTCAGGCCATGAAAGGTGTTCAAATTGGCCTTGGTTTTGAAGCCGGTGCTCGTCCGGGACACGAAGTTCACGATGCCATTACCAAAATCAATGGGCGCTATTCACGTGAAACAAATCGTGCAGGTGGCCTTGAGGGTGGCGTTACCACGGGTATGCCGTTGATTGTACAGGGAATTATGAAGCCCATCCCAACCATGCTGAATCCTATCGGCACGGTTGATATTGCTACAGGTGAAGTTACCGCTACACGCTATGAACGCTCGGATGTGTGTGCATTGCCAAGAGCGGTAGTAGTTGCCGAAAGCGTACTTGCTCCGGTAATTGCAAATGCGTTCCTTGAAAAGTTTGGTGGTGATTCAATAGCTGAAATTGAAATGAGATACCAAAAATTCCAGGAATCATAAATGTTTATTCGAATCTAACTAATCGAATCATGTCCCGAATTGAACAACTTAAATCTTTCCTGGAACTTGACCCATCCGATAGTTTTACTCGTTTTGCGCTTGCGTTAGAATATCTAAAATCAAATAATACACACTTGGCGGAAGAATTATTCGTTCATATCATCAGGCAGGAACCGGAGTATGTTGGTGTCTATTATCACCTTGGCAAGTTGTATGAGCAACAAAACAAGTTTGATGTAGCCTGTTCAACTTATCTGAAAGGAATAGATATAGCAACTGCAGCCTCCGAAATTCATGCCGCGAATGAGTTGCGTGAAGCATTACTCGCCATTTCAGATGATTAAAAATCATAACACAAAATATTTATTTCCGATGACACTCAGAGTACTTTTGATTTCACTTTTATTGGCTCTCACATTTGCAATGCCTGCTCAGGTTGAGGCGCAATCCGCATCAGAACCAAAAACACACACGGTTGAAGCTCGGGAAACGCTCTTTTCCATATCAAGGAAATTCAGCATTACCGTTCAGAATATCCGTGATTGGAATAAGCTTGAATCGGATGTGGTTGCGCCCGGAACCATTCTTATTGTTTCAGAACCACCCCAAAGCAATCAAGGAACAAACAGGGAAAGAACACAAGTACCTCCGCAGCCAAAACCTCAAGAAGAAGTGCCAACCATGTCAAAACCGGAGACTACGTCGGATATAAGTGACATTATTCATGTGGTTGATAGCGGTGAAACGCTTTACAGCCTGTCCCGGCTATATAATATCAGTGTTTCAGATATCCGAGATTGGAATGATATGACATCCGATGCCCTTAGCCTGAATCAAAAACTCATCGTGGGTTTTGATACAACCTATACGAGTGTTATGGTGATAGATACAACCGAAATTTCGAATCGTGCTGAACTTGAAGATGAACCGGTTGTGCCTGCTGAAACTGTTCCAGAAGAGGATAAATTACGTGTTGAAGATGAAAATACAACAGCTGAGTATTATACGGTTCGCCGTGGTGATACGCTTTCCTCCATTTCCAGACGCTATGGCGTAACACTTTCTGATCTGAGAGAATGGAATGAAATTACTGGTGATGTAATAAGCGTTGGACAGGAACTTGTAGTTGGCAGAACAGTTGGAACCAAAGCTGTAACCGGTTTATCCGTTGAATCAACAGCTCAAGGCCGATTCTATGAGTATGAAATGAAGCAAAATGACAGCATTTATCGCGTGTTACTTAATCACCAAATGGATGAAGTGGATTTTGAAGCACTTAATTCCGGTTTATCGCCTTCTGATGTGCGCCCGGGAATGACCGTGGTACTGCTTGCGCCACCAACTGTAAATCACTCCAATCCGTATTTAATCCGACCATCTCAATCATCTTTGACAGCTGATGGATTGTCAGAAAATGGATTAACCGAAGTTTCCATCTATGAAGAGAATGAAAGTGGTCAATCAACCACCGGTGGCGATTTGTACAACCCTACACATTTAACGGCTGCGCATCAATCGTTGCGGCTTGGGTCTGTTGTCCATGTTGTGAATCCGGAAAATAAAAAAGGTGTTTTTGTTTTGATTAATGACAGGATTACAAATAATTCTATCAAATTAAGCTCAAGAGCATATCAAGCTCTTGGCCTTGACAAAATGCGCGAACCAAAAGTTGTTGTGAATACATCTGTGAATTAGTCTTTAATTACTGACACATACAGGTTTCATCTATTCCTATTCGATTCACATCTCATCCCAAGCAAAACTGTCAAGTGTCAGGTCTTCAAGAACACGTCTTTTGATGTTAGAACCTGCATTCTAACAAGGATAACACAATTGACATTACACTAACAAATACGCAGATTTTATAGCCTTTACATGACAAATCACTCGGATTTGACTGTAATTTATCCAGGATTTCATGATGAATAATCCGGGTTAATGTAATTTATGAAACAGTATTTCAACCTTACTTCCAGTTTAACCTATAGCTTCATTGCATCTTTACCGCTTTTCATTTTATATGAAATCCTGATTCGCATTTCACAACCCGATTCAGAAGCCGTCGTTAGATTGAGTGCAGAGATTTGGTTGTCGCAGCTTTTGTTCCTTATCCATGAAAATACTCTCATCCTCAGTTTAGGAGTTTTGGTCATACTCGGAGGAATTATTTTCTATATGGATCGCGAAAAATCCATCCAGCTTAAACCCCAATATTTTATGGGGATTATAGCCGAATCCACAGTTTGGGCTTTCGTGCTTGCTGTTATTATTTCTGGTTTTCTTGGATGGCTCTTCATGGCTGATGGAATGAGTGGAAGCACCACTAAACTACAGATGCTCGCCTTATCGATTGGAGCCGGACTGTATGAAGAGCTTGTATTCAGAGTAATTTTAGTTTACGCCCTGATTTGGTTTTTTTCATTTTTTACAGATAAAAAAATGGCCATTGTGCTATCCGTACTGATAGCAGCGGCCATTTTCAGCTTTGTGCATTATATTGGTTCATACGGTGACACCTTCACATTGGCCTCCTTTCTTTTCAGGATGATTTTTGGCCTTGCCCTGAACGCTTTACTCGTTATCAGAGGATTTGGCATCACCGCATGGACACACTCACTTTATGACGTGATGTTGGTCATTTTTATCATTTGAATCAAATAATCAGGCTTTTTCAGCTTCCGCCTCTACTGGTACGCCAGCAGCAGTAGTCATTAAGGTAAAAAGTTCCGTATTTCTCACAAACATACCAAGCGAATCGGAACCCGGCCCTGCCATTGCCAATTCAACATAATCGGCTGTGTGGGCTGTTCCGGTGAATGCGACAGAGGTGTAGTTCGACATAATTTCACCAAGTGTTGCCCAGGCAGAACTTCTCATATTATACGCAGCTTTACGCTCTCTGCGATGCGCAAGACGATACATTTCAGCCTGCTCATTCGATATTGCAATTCCGGTGGCATATTCAATACGCTCAATCACCTGATTCACCGTTGGAGTTCCATCCCTGAATGCAGATTGAATCCAGTCATTGGTATGGCGAAACGTTTGAAGTTTGTCAAAATTAGGATCCGAATCATTATAACGTGAGCCGGTAGCATTGATAGCCGGGTTCGCATTTCCATGATCAGTAGTAATAACAAGAAGCGTATCATCAGGATGTTGCTCATAAAATGAATATGCCGTTTCAACAGCATCATCAAAAGCTATTTGATCATAAACCAACCCTGCTGCATCCATACCATGAGCTGCATGATCTACGCGACCTCCTTCAACCTGAAGTATAAACCCATCGCCTGAAGCATATAAACGATCAATCGCTTCTTTCGTCATTTCTGCAAGAGTGGGAACATTTTCTGCAAGTTCGGGTGTATTTTTATGATCTAAGCTATATGGCAAATGCGATTCAGTGAAAAGCCCGAGCATTCGCTGAAATCCATTCCCAAGATTTTTCATATCCGATTTTGTACGCAGAACCTTGTAGCCTTCATCCGCAAAAGAGCTAAATAAATCACGTCCATCTTCTCTTTTCGAGCCATCAAAATGCCTGCTACCGCCACCCAATAAAATATCCGGTTGGCGTTCATAATATTGTTGTGCTATTTCATCTTCCATTCCTCTTTGGGGAACACTTGCTGCGAAACCTGCCGGTGTAGCATGGGTCAACCGGGTTGAAGTAACCAATCCGGTCTTTTTTCCGGCTGCTTTAAAAAGGGGAACCACGGGTGTCAGCATTTCATCATTTTCGGTATAGTTAATCCTGGTATTGTGAACACGCACACCTGAGCCCCAAGAACTGGAGGCCGCACCCGAACCCGTAACACTTGAATTTGCACTGGCCATATCCATTAATGACCGGGTAACTTTTCCTTCTTCATACAATCGAATCCATGCCGATGGTCTGCCTTCCATTCGTCTGCGCATCAGGTCGGCCATTTGCAATGTTCCCATGCTCATTCCATCACTCACCAAAAATATGATGTATTTAGCTCTGCCCTCGAATGGTTTATTCTTTTGCGATGAATCATTTGAGCAACCTGCTACAGCTGAAGTACCGAGAAAAAGTCCGGATAATGCGCCAACTTTAAGAAAATCTCTTCTGTTAAATCCTGATTTATTTTTGGGTTCCATGGTATGTGTTTTGGGTGAGAAATGAATAACTAATTGAAATCCAAAATAAAGGTTTCAAATGGTATAACTGTTAAGAAATTGTGAAACTACGTTCTAATTTTTAAAAAGCAAAAATCATACTTCTGCAAAACACCGATTTAATTGGTAGCTCTGCTATTAATCCTTTAAATTAGGTGCTGTTTCATCTAACTGATATCTTAAAATATATTACATGTATAAACTCCGTATTTCTATTACTTTAAAGCCCTCTATTCTGGATCCGAGAGGCAAAGCGTCGCACGGTGCTCTTTCGAATTTGGGTTTTGATAAAATCCAGGCAGTACGCATCGGAAAAATCATAGATTTGGATATTGATGCAACAGATGAAAACCATGCCCTTGAAATGGCTTCGCAAGCAGCGCGCCAATTGCTTGCTAATGAAGTAATGGAAGATTTTTTAATAGAAATAACAGGATCTAACTAATGGCCACATTCGGAGTTTTGGTTTTTCCCGGTTCTAACTGCGACCATGACGCATACCACGCGTTAAAGCATGTGCTACAGGTTGATGTATCATTTATATGGCACAAAGATACATCTATTGGTAAAGTGGATGGTATTATTATTCCTGGTGGTTTTTCCTATGGCGATTACCTGCGAACAGGTGCAATCGCACGTTTTTCGCCCATTATGAAAGATGTAGTAAAATTTGCTAACAAGGGCGGTCTGGTTATCGGAATATGTAACGGTTTTCAGATTCTGTTGGAAAGCGGCCTCCTGCCCGGAGCTATGCTTCATAATGAGCATCTCAAATTTACCTGTAAACAGATTTTCCTTAAAACCGAACAATTCGATACATCTTTCACAGATAACATTCCAAAAAATAAACTATTGCAGATTCCTGTTGCCCACGGTGAAGGTAATTATACCGCACCTGAACATGTGATTAAAGATATAGAAGACAACCGACAGGTAATATTCCGTTACTGTGACTCTACAGGCAGGGTTACAAAAGAGTCTAACCCTAATGGCTCCATCAATAATATAGCAGGTATCTGCAATAAAAACAGAAATGTATTAGGTATGATGCCACATCCTGAACGCGCTTGTGAAACCGTTCTGGGCTCTGATGATGGTAGCTACATTTTCCGATCTATGATCCAATCTCTGGAATATGCCTGAACAAATATTGATCCACTTTCGATTTCCCATTCAAACTAAAGGATGAATAACAGCATGAAACTGACAATTTACTCTTACGAATGAGCGCTGAAGAAGGCATTCTGCTATACTCAAAGGATTTAGTAAAGCGATATAAAAAACGAACCGTTGTAGATCACGTTTCCATAAGTGTTCGTCAGGGTGAAATTGTGGGTTTACTTGGTCCAAATGGAGCCGGTAAAACTACTACTTTTTATATGTTTATGGGTGTCATTCGCCCAAACAAAGGTCATATTTATCTGGATAAGATCAAACTCACCAAAATGCCTATGTACAAGCGGGCTCGTCAAGGTGTGGGATATTTGGCACAGGAAGCCAGTGTTTTCAGAAACTTGACCGTTCGTCAGAACTTAGAAGCCATTCTTGAGTATTCATCGATACCGGCCAAAGAAAGACGAGAAAAAGCGGATAAGCTTATTGAAGAATTTAACTTGCAGGAAGTTGTAAACAGCAAAGGCTACAGTTTGTCAGGTGGTGAACGTCGCCGGACTGAAATTGCTCGTACACTCATCACAGACCCAAAGTTCATACTGTTAGATGAGCCCTTTGCAGGAGTTGACCCGATTGCTGTAGAAGATATTCAGAAAATTGTGCATACACTCAAAAATAAAAATATCGGTATTTTTATTACCGATCATAATGTTCATGAAACACTGGCCATTACCGATCGGGCATATTTGATGTTTGAAGGCAAAATTCTCAAAGAAGGAACAGCGAATGAGCTCGCTGATGATGAAGAAGCACGAAAACTGTACCTGGGCGCCCAGTTTAAACTGGATCGCTATGGGGCGTAATTTATGTGATATGGTTTACATTTAATTACTTGGCATAACTAAACCACTAAGATAATAGAGTTAATTTGTAACATAGAGATTAATAATCGTGACATCTGAATCGCAAAATATTGAATTCAAATTAACCTGGAGAGATGAATACCTAAAATGGATTTGTGGTTTTGCCAATGCATCTGGTGGCACTATATTTATAGGAAAAAACAACTCGGGTAATATTGTTGACTTAAAGGATGCGAATAAATTATTGGAAGAAATCCCTAACAAGGTCAGGGATACTTTAGGTATCCTGGTTGATGTTAATTTGCGTCAAACTGATCATGGGAAATTTATTGAATTTCTTATTGAACAATATCCTTATCCGGTCAATTACAAAGGACAGTATCACTATAGGAGTGGAAGCACTAAACAGGAATTAAAAGGTGCTGCACTTGACAAGTTTCTTCTTCAGAAAAAAGGTAAAAGATGGGATGGAGTTCCTGTTCCTAATGTTTCAATAAAAGACCTTAAACAGGAAACTTTTGAATTTTTCCGCAAGCGAGCTTTCAAAAGCCAAAGAATAGACGAAGAAAGCCTATCTGACAGTAACGAGCATCTTATTGATAATCTTCATCTTAAGGAAGGTGAATATCTGAAGCGGGCCGCAATTCTACTTTTTCACCCCAACCCGGAGAAATTTATCACAGGGGCATACATTAAAATTGGTTATTTTGAATCTGATAGCGATTTGAGATTCCAAGATGAGTTACACGGAAATCTTTTCGAGCAAATTGTGCAGGTTATAGAGTTACTTTTCACTAAGTATATAAAGGCTTTGATTAGTTATGAAGGTTTGAATCGTGTGGAAACCTATGAATATCCGAAAGAAGCAATAAGGGAAGCATTACTAAATGCAGTTGCACATAAAGATTATTCAGGTGGTGTTCCAATTCAAATAAGTGTTTACAAGGACAAGTTATTGATCTGGAATGAAGGCCAACTACCTGAAAATTGGACAATAGAAACGCTTTTGGAAAAACACTCCTCAAAGCCATTTAATCCTGACATTGCAAATGCTTTTTTCCGCAGTGGATATATTGAATCTTGGGGGCGTGGTATTTCTAAAATGACTGAACAATGTTCTAGTTTTGGACTACCTGCCCCTTTATTCTTTTTTAAAAGCTCCGGTTTTTGGGTAGAGTTCAGAAAAAATATTTACAATGAAAAACACTTGCAATCACTTAACTTGAATGAGCGACAAGTAAAAGCAGTATTGTATGTAAAGGAAAAAGGTAGAATTACCAATAAAGAGTATCAGATATTGAACAACACAAAGCAGACCCTTTCATCTCAAGAACTCTCTGAATTGGTAGAAAAAGGAATTTTAAAATCATCAGGTGTAAAAGGTAGAGGTGCATACTATGAATAATTGTTCATTAATTGTTCGTTTTGTTCGTTAATGGCTTATAGTTCATGCTTAAATCTTTATTATATTTTGACTTATATATATCTAAAGTACGTATTATGTTTTGCACATCGGAATATTTACAATATGATAATTTGACAGATTTTATTGTACATAATCCCGATAAATTATCTGTCTATGAATATCTTAAAAAAATGCACGCCAAGTAGCAATTCTTGTCCCTGTTCACTGTGGAGACACAAAGGTTGGTGTTATAGACATATTTGTACCTTCACGTCCTCGTGGTTCAAATTAGACAGTATTGTAAATGGGTTTGCGGGATGACAATTTCTTAGTTTCGTAATTACAATCAACCAAATTATTCCCAGCACCTCAAAATAAAAACCTACTTTATTCCAGTTTATTTAAGTCTGCAACGTCAAAAACAACATTATTTTCTATCGGTAGATATAAAAAATCCGTACCTTCTCGCTCATGAAAAAAAGAATTCTATCAGCTTTTAAACTGCCTGAAACGCCAAATGATTATATTCGCCTTTGGTATTGGACTGGTGCCTTTCTCGTATTTCTAATTCTTATTATTGGCGGCATTACCCGGCTGACACAATCGGGTTTATCTATTGTAGAGTGGAGTCCTATTATGGGAACCATTCCACCCCTTTCAGAAACAGACTGGGAAATAGCTTTTGACAAGTATAAACAATACCCTGAGTACCAGCAACTGAACAAGGGAATGAACATGAGCGAGTTCAAGTATATTTTCTTTTGGGAATATCTGCACCGGCTCATTGCCCGAATAACAGGGTTAATTTTTATAATACCGTTGCTCTATTTCCTGTATAAAAAATATTTTGATAAAAAACAGTCACAGCGGGCTTTTTTACTGTTGGTTTTGGGTTTATCTCAGGGATTTATGGGTTGGTTTATGGTCCAAAGTGGCTTAATTGACACACCAATGGTGAGTCCATTCAGGCTGGCTTCACACTTGCTTCTTGCTTTTACCATTTTTGGTTGCTGTGTTTGGTTTGCCTTAGATTTACGCCCGCGCTATCGATATATCATAACAGGAACCGTAGATTTCAAAAAATGGACGTGGGCTTTTATAAGTATATTATCTGTACAATTATTTTGGGGAGCTTTAGTTGCAGGGCATAAAGCAGGTTATCTGTATAATACATTTCCTAAAATGGAAGGTAGCTGGATTCCTGAAACAGCATGGATACTGGAGCCTATTTTTAATAATCTTGTGCAAAATCCAGCGACTGTTCAGTGGGTTCACAGGGTTCTGGGAACGGTTCTGCTTGTAATGGTTTTGTTTATCTTTATTTGGGCGAGATATCAAAAATCGGGGCGTACACTTGGTAACTGGACGGGCATTCTTGCATTCATGATTATTCTGCAATATTTAATCGGCGTGTACACATTGCTTTGGGGAGTACCTGTTTCGCTTGGGGTTATACATCAGGCAATGGCCATGATTTTATTTGGGGTAACGCTCGGTTTTCTCCACTTTATTCAAAACCAATATAAACTTCGTAAACGCTCAGGTAAAAAATCAAAAGCATCCCGAAGGTAGTTCTCTGGTGATGAAGTCATATTTCAACTTGAAATCATTTGTCAGAAACTCGAATATATAAGCCGTTTATTGTTGAGGCATATCTTTATTAAGTTACAGCCCTGTATATTATCGGTATTTTTTCAATTCAGGCTCTTGCAGACGTTTCACAATATCGCGTACATCCTGCGCTTTATCCATGCGGCACAGCAATATAGCATCTTCAGTTTCAACAAATCCTATGCCTTGTAATCCCACCATTGTAATTAATTTCCCACTTTCAGAGGAAACAAAACAATTCTGACAATTTTCCATCAGGGCATTGCCTTTTCTAATTACGTTTCCATCTTTTTTCTTTTCTTCCAATTCATAAATAGCCAGCCAGCTGCCCACATCATTCCAACCAAATTCGGCAGGAAGAACATACACCGCATCAGTTTTTTCCATAATTCCATAATCTATAGAAATGGAAGTAGTTGCATGGTAGAATGCATCAATAGCGTCAGCAGTGTCAGTTTTGTAATCATCTTTTAATGTAAGTGCGTCTTTAAATATTCCCGGCAAATGTTTCTCAAATTCGTTCCAAATATCTTGTGCTCTCCAGATAAACATCCCGCTATTCCACAGAAAATCACCTGATTCCAAAAACCGAATGGCTGTAGGCAAATCAGGTTTCTCTGCAAATGTTTGAACACGGAATACCGGCTCTTTATCAATGGTTTCTTCTGATTCTTCATCAACCTGTATATAACCGTATCCAGTTTCCGGACGATGTGGTTTAATCCCTATAGTTACCAGGCATTTATCATTTTCAGCTTTTGTCAAACCAACTTTCATGATATCAATAAAACGTGTTTCATCTTTGATATAATGATCTGATGGGAGCACAACCATGCTGGCTTCCGGATCTCTGTTCATAATAACAGCCGCAGCCGCAGCAACACAAGGTGCGGTATTTTTGCCAACGGGTTCACCAATAATATTTTCAGACGGTAAATCCGGTAACTGCTTTTTAACCAATTCCATGTACGAACTATTTGTAACTACCAATACGCGGTCGATAGGAACCAAATTCAAAATACGCTCCACGGTTGTCTGAAGCATGGTTTTATTACCAATGAGTTTCAAAAACTGTTTTGGACATTTCAATCGGCTTTCAGGCCAAAAACGGGTACCGGTTCCACCCGCCATTATTACAGCAAATCGCATGATATTGGACGATTAGTTTTTTGATTTAGAATTACGAGTTGAAGGTAGTAATTTTTTCCTCTAACCCGAAATTCTATCTGAATTCTGTAAGCTGAAACTGAATACTGAACCTTTACCCAACTGACTGGTCACCCGAAGTTGATCTCCGTGGCTTTCGAGGATGTGTTTCACAATGGCGAGCCCCAAACCGGTGCCCCCTTTATCTCTTGAACGAGACTTATCAACACGAAAAAACCGTTCCGTAACCCGAGAAATATCACTTTGAGAAATTCCAATTCCCGTATCTTTAATATACACCCAAACTTTAGTGTCTTTTTTGGCATAAGGATAGACCCCAACCGTAACGGTACCACCATTTGAATTATATTTAATGCCATTTTCAATCAAATTCTGCAAAACCTGTCTTAATTGATTGCGGTCAGCAAGAACCTTCAGAGTTTTGTCAATATCATTAATAATCAACCTGACATTTTCTTTTGTTGCTTTATATTGAAGGGTTTCGAATACTTCCAGCAGCAAATCATTCAGTTGAATAGATCGCACAATTGGTTTTAGTTCACCGGTCTCTAACTTAGCAATCTCCATCAGGTCTTTGGTTAAAATGGTAAGCCGGTTCACATTTTTCATCGCTTTATTCAGGAAGAGTCTGTTTACTTCTTCATCTTCCAAAGCACCATCTAAAAGGGTTTCAATAAAACCCTGAATTGCAAATATTGGTGTTTTTAACTCATGTGAAATATCACCGATAAAATCTTTTCTGTAATTTTCCAGGCGAACCAAGCGGTGAAATTCCCTCTCTATTGTGTTTGATGAGTGTATCGCTTCGTTAATAAGGCTGTCAATTTCATCCTTACGCTCAAGATTTTCAAGGGGATAATTATCAAACTGTTTACTGTTAATGGATTGTAGTAAACTACGCATGTGCTCAAATCGCCTCGCAATCAGAACCTGTGTGATAATACCGGAAAATAAACCTGACACCAGGGCAACGATTAGTCCTGACAGCATCGCATCAGATAAATCCAAAAAAATATATAGTATTAAACCCGATGAAACGCCGGTCAATAATCCCGTGCGATAACCAATCCGAAGCGCCAGTTTTAAAATGATTGGTCGTTGATTGTTCGTCATTCCTTAAACCGATATCCGACACCCTTCACGGTTTCAATGTACTCATCTCCAATTTTTTCTCTGATTTTGCGAATATGTACATCCACCGTGCGGTCAATTACATAAATATTGTTTCCCCACACTTCATTAAGCAACGTTTGCCGGTCAAATACTTTTCCCTTCCGCGCAGCAAGAAAGTACAACAACTCGAATTCTTTTTTGGGCATGCTCATTTCTTCCCCATCATTTACAACTAAATAGCGTGAACGATCTATTTGAAGGTTATGAACTGAAAGTGTAGCCGATTCTGGGTCATCATCCGTATATCGCCTGAGTACCGCTTTAATGCGGCTAATTAATTTACTTGTACTAACCGGCTTGGAAATAAAATCATCAGCGCCCAGATCCAATCCTTTTACTTCAAGCTTTTCGTCACCTTTTGCCGTCAGAAATACAATAGGAGTTTTTCTGAGTGAATCGTCCGATTTCAGGAAGCGGCATACTTCTATGCCATCCATTTCCGGCATCATAATATCGAGGATAATAAGAGCTGGATTGTGAACTCTGGCTAATTCAATTCCTGCACGTCCATTTTCGGCTACTAACACATCAAAGCCTTCTTTTTTCAGATTATAACTGATAATGTCCAGTAAATCCTCTTCATCGTCAACTACTAATATGGTTTCTTTTTGCACAGTTGATCAGATTGGTTATTAAAAATATAACAAGTTTAAATGTAAGCAACTATTAGTCCAATCAGAAGCAAAGCGGGTTATTATAATGTTAAGAAATAAAATAATTACTTGCTAAGTAACCTCAGTGCTGCTTTTAGTAAAGATGAAACATCGGTACCAGAACCTTCTTTTACTGCCTTTTGAACGGCTGCCTGTGCTTCATTCTTCCTGTAACCCAGAGATTCCAGGGCCGAAATGGTTTCTGATGTAACCGAACTTCCTGCAGTTTGCCCACCATCTGAAACTGAACTTAAACCGGTCATTTTATCCGCCAGTTCAAGCACAATTCGTTCCGCTGTTTTTTTTCCGATTCCAGATATTCGTGATAAACTAAGCGTGTCATTTCTGCCAATTGCATCTATTAATTCATTATGCGGCAAGCCGGAAAGAATGCCAAGCGCCAATTTCGGACCAACACTTTTAACCGTAATTAGTTTTTCGAAAAGGCCTTTTTCGTCCTTTGACAAAAAACCGAATAATCGCTGTTCCGATTCTGTAAAGTGATGATAAATAAATAGCTGGATCTGCTTACCGGTTTCAGGTAAATCCGATATCGTTTGAGTAGAAACTCCCACCTGATACCCAACGCCGGAAACATCCATAATGACATAATTGGTCGATTTTTCTGCTAATTTACCAGTTAGATATGCTATCATTTTTTATTGAATGTTGAATATTGAAAAAAATTGGGTTGCGAGTTGCAGGTTCTAAGTTCCAAGTTCCAAGTTCCAAGTTCAAAGTTCAAAGTTCAAAGTTCAAACCTTAAACCTGAAACCTGAAACCTGAAACCTTGAACCTGAAACCTTGAATTCCCCATTTTCCTACTTCACCCTGTCCGGATTTCCGGCAACAAAATCGCCCCATGCTGATCGTCCACGACCGGTTCGTTTCAACGGATCTTTGTGAGTTCCAGATAGCTCATTTCCCCGCATAGCATGGCACCAGGCTACCGCAAGCGCATCTGTAGCATCGTTTGAAATTCGTTCTACTTCTACATTCACAAGTTTCGCCAGCATATACGCCACTTGTTCTTTTGCTGCATTTCCGTTTCCGGTAATGGATTTTTTGACGGCTTTTGGGTAATACTCGGTTACTTCGCGCCCGGTGTTGACAATTGCCAGAATACACGCCGCTTGAGCGCGCCCCAATTTTAACATAGCCAGCGGATCTTTGCCATACACCGGTGTTTCAACAGCACACATATCAGGGCTGAATCTATGAATGAGTTTAGTAATTTCATCCTGAATGAGCTTTAAACGTATAGCATGATCACTCAAATGTTCTGCCTTTATCACACCTAATTCCAAAGATTCAAACCTGTTACCTTCCTGTTTCAACAGAGCAAAACCCGTCCGGCGTGAACCCGGATCCAATCCAAGAATAATACGGGACGGGCTTGAATCCATAAAAAACAGTTAGATATAGACGTTATTATTCATTTCATTCATGCAGACGAGCCAGATCATCCATTAGCTCTTCGCTGATACCATTGGTGCAGAAACCGCCATCGTGGAAGAGATTTTGCATGGTTACTTTTTTTGTGAGGTCTGAAAACAACGTCACGCAGTAATCGGCGCATTCATCAGCCGATGGATTTCCAAGCGGAGCCATTTTTTGAGCAAATTCGAACATGCCATCAAAACCTTTTATACCAGAACCGGCGGATGTAATTGTTGGCCCTTGAGAAACAGTATTTACCCTAATTCCTCTATGCCCAAGTCTTGAACCATAATTTCTGGCAATACTCTCTAAAAGAGCTTTGGCATCATTCATATCAGAATACTTGGAAAATATACGCTGCGCTCCGATGTATGAAAGGGCAACCACACTTGCACCATCATTCAGTGTATCGGTTGAGTTAGCAAAATGAAGCACTTTGTGCAGCGAAATTGCCGAGATATCGAGCGTCTGCTGGAAAAATTTGTAATCCAAATCTTCATACATTTTCTTCTTACGGACATTCGGGCTCATCCCAATGGCGTGTAAAATAAAATCAAGGCCACCTAATTCTTCCTTAACCTGATTCATCAGGGATTCCACATCTTCTTCTTTGGAAACATCACATGGAATAATTTTTGCGCCGGTTTCCTCTGACAATGCATTCAAACTCCCCAGTCGAAGCGCAATTGGTGCATTCGATAAAACGAAATCCGCACCTTCACGTTTGCACGCCAACGCTACACGCCAGGCAATGCTTCTGTCATCAAGTGCACCAAATATTAATCCTTTTTTGCCCTTAAGCAGGCCGTATCCTGTTTCAGTACTCATACATTCATCCATTTTTTTATGTTATTACATTTTTTTGATGGGGATAATATACGCATAATGCGTAACCGATAAAGCGTATTTAAAATTAGATGTGTGCCAAATGCTACAAAATCAATGATGCAATCAAAATAATTGTCAGATTTTGTTTAACTTTAATTTTCTATTCTCAGATGATATCAATCCAACAATAAGCATCGTTATACTTTACAATTCCATCTATTAACTTTCAGACCAAAAAACATCATGATTTCTACTAATTCAATTTTCAATACAACTGTAACTCTTATTTTTATTCTGGTTGTATCGGTTTTTTTAACCAACTGCTCAAAAGATAACCCAGTGAATGTTGACCCGGAAGAAGTAGCCGGCACGTTTGATTTTACGAATTACGAATTCATTCCGGACGCCTCCGCTATACAAACAGCTAACGTCCTTGACACCCTTGTAACGGCCAACACCAATATCCGATTAATTGCCGGTGGACAATTTATCCTCAGTTATCAGTTTGAAAATGGCCCCGAATCTGTATTGATTGGTAATTTCAATGTCACAGACTCCAATATTACACTAACTGTAGATGGCGGAAACGAAACCCGGATGGCTTCATTACTATTGCACTCTCCTCTGGAATTTACCCGCATTTCCAATACCAATCGATTATCGCTCTCGGCTAACCGCACTGTTGATTTAAGTGCATTTTCTGACCAATACGATGGCATTCCTCCGGTTGCCGGAAGGCTTGAAATTGAACTTGAACGGCGTTCAACGGTTCAGTCATTTTGGGAATAATGTGATAGATAGGTATTATAATCTATCGATTTTTTTCATTCAACACCTACCGGAGCCGGTTTTTACTTGCTCCGGTTTTTTTATTTCAAAATTTTGTTAATCGGTGTATCAAGAACCTAATGAATTGGTTAGTGTCATTTCAGGCTTGTAGTGTCGTAACTTTCAGTTATGACATATTTACGTCTTAAGGATTTACAACGAGGTTTGGCTTGTTTTAAAATTTAATCGTTGGTGCCCAGAACAAAAAAACACTTTAGGCCACAATACTATTGAGTTGCTCGTCACTCCCCCTCTTTATATTATCAGCGTAAATAAGCATTATCAGTTCAATCTGTGTTCTATTCTGAATGCAAATAATTCTGAGTTTCCCTCCGCTCTTGTTCAATTTCGAGAAACAACATAATCTGCCATTTAGTTATTGAGAAAGAGCAAATTTTTCCTTAATATTCGAGACTTTGCAAACTTCGAAACAATACCAGTACAACTATCATGTTTGATGATCTTTCGTCAAAATTACAATCCACATTTAAGTCCTTAAGCGGGCAAGCAAAAATTACGGAATTGAACATCGCGGAAGCGGTGCGGGAAATTCGCAGAGCTTTGTTGGATGCGGATGTAAATTATGAAGTTGCGCGGGAGTTTACCCGGAAAATAAAAGATGAAGCGCTCAGCTCAAATGTATTGACAAGTGTTTCTCCCGGTCAACAGTTTACGAAGATTGTATATGATGAGCTCGTCAGAACCCTCGGACAGTCCAGAGAAGAAATTCGTTTCGCAAGTGTTCCTCCGACCGTTATCCTGATTGCAGGTTTACAGGGTTCTGGTAAAACCACATTTGCCGGTAAGTTGGCAAAACTACTCAAATCGCAAGGACGAAACCCCATTTTGGCCGCAGCCGATGTTTATCGGCCGGCAGCCATTGATCAATTGAAGACACTTGCTGCACAGATCAATGTGCCGGTGTTTGCCCTTGAAGATGAGAAAGATGCCATAAAAACGGCCAAAGGTGCTCTTGAAAAAGCTCGCGCAGATGCGCATGATGTCCTGATTGTTGATACAGCAGGCCGCATGCACGTTGATGAAACCATGATGAATGAGGTATCTGAAATCAAACGGATTATCAGTCCGAATGAAATCCTCTTTGTTGTGGACTCAATGACCGGACAGGATGCCGTTAATACTGCCAGAGAATTTGATACCCGTATCGATTTTGATGGTGTAGTTTTAACCAAACTCGATGGTGATACGCGCGGCGGAGCTGCCCTTTCTATTCGCAATGTGGTGGAAAAACCGATCAAGTTTGTTAGCACCGGTGAAAAACTTGACGCGCTCTCTGCTTTCTATCCCGACCGGATGGCACAACGTATTCTAGGCATGGGCGATGTCGTTTCCCTCGTGGAAAAAGCCCAGCAAGAATATGACGAGACGGAAGCAAAAAAACTGCAAGACAAGATTAAAACGAACTCGTTTGATCTTGAAGATTTCTACGCTCAGATTCAGCAAATCAAAAAAATGGGATCATTGACGGATTTAGCCGGCATGATTCCCGGGATGAACCAGAAACTGAACGATGTAGAAATCAGCGATGATGCCCTCAAACCTATCGAAGCTATCATCAGCTCAATGACGAAAGAAGAACGTCAGGATCCCAAAATACTGAATGCCAATCGTAAACGCAGAATTGCGGCCGGTTCAGGCACCAAAGTACGTGATATAAATGATCTTCTGAAGCAATTTGAGCAAATGAAAAAGATGATGAAGACCATGTCAAAGATGGGAAAAATGGGACGCGCAATGCAGGCACTTAAAGGATTATAAGTTTAAAAAATCCATTCAACACAAAAAACGGTAAGCAACTCGATTAAGGAGAAATAAATTGGTTAAAATAAGATTACAACGTCACGGCCGGAAAAAAGCACCCTACTACCACATAGTTGTGGCAGATAGTCGTAAAAAACGTGATGGACGTATCATTGAAGATTTAGGCCGGTATAACCCGGTTACGGAATCAACCCGCGTATCTATTGATACCGACCGCGCCATGCATTGGCTCAAAAACGGAGCACAGCCAACCGATACGGTTGAACGCATACTCCGCAAAGAAGGCGTTTTCTATCGCTTGCATCTCGAGCGTTGGAAAAAATCACCTGAAGAAATTGAAGAAACCATCACCGCCTGGAAACAGAATCGTGATGCTTCAACCGAAAAAGTTTTAACCTCTATTGAGCAGAAAAAAGCTGCGCTGAAAGCCGAAGAAGAAGCTTTCAAAGCGGAACAAGCTAAAGCTGCTGCTGAAGCTGCCAAAAAAGCAGAAGAAGAAAAAGCTGCCAAAGCCAAAGCTGCCGCAGAAGCTAAAGCTGCTGCCGAAAAAGAGGAAGCTGAAGCTAAAGAAACAAAAGCTGAAGAATCAGCTGAAGCCGAAGGTAAAGATGCCAAAGCTGAGACAGATACAAAAGCTGAGGTAGTTGAAGAAGTTAAAGCTGATGAAAATGATGCTACGGCAGAAGCAGTAGAAGAAACTACAGCTGAAAAACCGGCAGAAGCTGAAACAGAAGATTCTGAAAAGAAAAAAGATTAATCATTCTTCATTGATAAAGGCCTGAACGACATGTTCAAATTAGGCATGATCAGTAAGGCTCATGGTACTCGCGGTGAAGTAGTTTTAACCACAGAAACCGACCTTGAACCGCCCTCAGATGAACTTCTTTACCTTAAAAATCATCAAAATGATTTTATTCCGGTAAAAATTGTGTCACTGAGAATTATCAATAAGAATAACGCTATTTCGTTCTTTGTTTTATTTAAGGGTATAGCAGATCGCTCGGCAGCAGAAAATCTCAAAGGATTTGAGTTGTATGGCGAACGTATTCCGGACTCATGGTTGACTGATGAAACTGAACCCGATGTATTTGATTGCACCGGATATCAGGTTTTAGATGAGAGTGGCACCAGCTTTGGATATGTGCAGGAAGTTATTGAAAACCCTGCACATCCGTTACTGTCTATCTTGAATGAAGATGATGCATTGCATTTTCTCGTTCCGTTGGTAGATGCGTACATTCTCGAAATCAATCATGATGAAGAAATCATTATCGGACAAAATCTTGACCTTTTGACAGATTTATGATACGTTTCGATTTATTATCAGCCGTTCCTGATCTTCTGCAAAGTCCGCTTAATCACAGCATTTTAAAAATTGCTCGTGAGAAAAAGCTGACAGAGATTTTCACTCATGATTTACGCGATTACTCGGAAGATAAACATCGAAAAATCGATGATTATCCTTATGGAGGTGGTGCCGGAATGGTGCTGACTCCCCAACCGATATTTTCGTGTATTCATACACTGAAATCTGAAAGAGAATATGATGAAGTCATTTTTATGACTCCTGATGCGCCTGTATTTACGCAACAAGATGCCAACAGGCTTTCTCTTGGAAATAATGTTCTTATTTTATGCGGACATTACAAAGGTGTAGATCAGCGTGTTCGTGATGCTTTAATTACAAAAGAGTACAGCATTGGCGATTTCGTTCTTTCCGGTGGAGAACTTCCGGCACTTATGGTGGTTGATGCCGTCGTAAGATTATTACCGGGCGTTCTTGGAGATGCGGAAAGCGCGTTAAGTGATTCATTCATGGATGGATTGCTTGATTCCCCGGCCTATACCCGACCGGCAACGTATGAAGGAATGCATGTTCCTGATGTACTGCGCTCCGGCAATCATGAGAAAGTTCATGAATGGCGGTTAGAACAAAGTGAAGAAAAGACACGGCGTCTGCGACCCGACTTATATAAGATTTTTTTGAATAAACACTAAATAGATTTAACGAACATACACATGGAAAAGCTGAAATTAGTAGAGCAAACCCAGGTAAAAGAGGTAATAGATTTTAAACCCGGTGATACCATAAATGTACACTATCGCGTTCGTGAAGGCGATAAAGAGCGTATTCAGCAGTACGAAGGGGTTGTTATTAACAAGCGTGGTTCCGGTGCCAACAAAACCTTTACTGTACGTAAAATTTCAAGCAATGTGGGAGTTGAGCGGATTTTTCCCTTGTACTCTCCTTCTATTGCTAAAATTGAAATTAAAAAACGTGGTAAAGTGCGTCGTGCGAAACTCTTTTACTTGCGTGAATTACGCGGTAAAGCAGCTCGTATTAAAGAAAAAGCGCGCAGCACAAAATAGTTCTGCGGAACGAATTACAAGCCTTTTTAACAGAAAAGGCCGCTTCTTTGCAGGGGCGGCCTTTCTTTGTTGAAATCAAATAGTAAAGTTCGATGTAATGAGGGTTGTGAGGGAATCATTTAGTTTCGAAAAATTACACGTAACTAAACCTTAATTCTTGTTTCCTTGCTTAATTAACCAATGTCCTGAAACGAGCATTCTACGCCCATGTATAGCACCATAAATGACGGCCCAAATAGCTAAACCTGCCCATGCAATCGCCAAATAGGGGAATCCGGTATCACCGGCACTTTCCAAATATCTGAATAGGTGAGAAAATGAATTGATTGAAAATAGTATTCCACTGATCAAAAGTGCCAACATCATAATCCAAGCCCGTAAGCGTATTCTCTTACCGGCATTCGCATAATTCTCACTTTCCAAATCCTGATAATCTTTATGTGATATCAGTGGTTTTGCAAGATTTATGGCCTTTTCAACCTTCTCTTTCATATTGATGAAATTATGCACATCATATACAACAGTTGTGTTTATTTGAACTGAATTTCAATCTTTTCTGTCGGTGATTGGTTAGCATTTCGTATTGATATTTGTTGTGCCACTTTGTTCGCTACATCAGAAATAGCCAAACCTGAAATACTCAGCTCATCTTCAGAAGCAACAGGTACGCCACTATCGCCCCCTTCGCGCATACTTTGTTCCAGAGGAATTTCGCCAAGAAATGGTACATCTAATTTTGTAGCGAGATTTCTGGCACCATCTTTTCCAAAAATATGGTATCGTTTATCCGGCATATCAGGGGGTGAAAAGTAGGCCATATTTTCAATGATTCCCAGAACAGGAACATTCACTTTCTGGAACATAGCTACGCCTTTTCGGGCATCATCAAGCGCAACATCCTGAGGTGTTGAAACTATAACAGCTCCGGTTAATGGCACTGTTTGAACAATCGTAAGCTGAATATCGCCGGTTCCCGGAGGCAGATCCATAATCAGATAGTCAAGTTCGCCCCAATCGGCTTCCTGCAGGAATTGTTTCACAGCGCTTGAAACCATTGGCCCACGCCATACGACCGCCTGATCCTGATCTACCAATAATCCCATTGATAATAGCTTTACACCATATTTCTCTAATGGTACAAGTTTTCTACGTGTATTTATATTTGGTCTTTCATGTATATTGAACATGGTCGGAATACTCGGCCCATAAATATCGGTATCTACAATTCCTACTTTTGCACCCGTTTTTGCAAGTGCAACCGCAATATTCACTGCTACAGTAGATTTGCCTACTCCACCTTTACCCGATGCGACTGCAATAATATTCTTAACTCCGGCCAGCGTATCCGTTTCATCTTTTTCCATTTGCTTGCTCTGTTGCACTTTCGAACTCATCAATGGTTCAACTTCAGCTTCCTGGTCAACCAAATGTTTAATTGCATTAATGCACGCCCGTTTTATTTCCTCTTTCATAGGGCAAGCAGGTGTCGTCAGGTTTACGGTAAAAGATACTTTCTTGCCTTCTATCTTTATATCCTCAATCATGTTTAATGTAATCAAATCTTTTCCCAGATCGGGATCGATTACATTACCAAGAGCTTCTTTAATTTCTACTTCTGTCATTTCTTAATACTTTTTTTAGAATTCAAATTAGTTACATAAACAAACTTTAATCACACAATGTTCGATCTTAACTACAATAGCGAATTCCATATAGACGTGTGCTTAAATAAGGTTTGCAAATGAGCCGAATCATACTTGTTATTGATTGAAATATTTATATATAGAGTTATTCACTCAACTTTCGTAGTTCGATTAAGTCATCCATTTTTAATCAGATTTACTGGTTTACATTACTTTTGAAATGAGAAAAAGAAATTGAACTTGAAAATCACCTTGTAGTCTGAGGTCAACTCTAAAATATGAATCAGCACTGAACCTTTTTTTGCCACAGAAAGGGATAAAATCCAAGAACTCTGTGAAAAACTGTGCATAACACTGCGAAACTCTGTGGTTAGTTAGACAGGTTAAACCACAGAGATACACAGAGTAGCACAGAGGGAATTTTCCCACCGCTGATTCAATCAATTTTATGGCATCTGTTGATCCTCAGGTTTCGAGGGTAAGGAGTATTCTCCACTTTTTCGAAGTGCGAAAGTTGAATTATTCATATATCTCAATATTCTCATTTTTAAATGTGTTAAAATATACCTTTTAAATCAACCCTAATCCAATACTAAGTGGATTTAAACATTCCAACTGACAGATTTTTATTTTGAGGTGCTGGGAATTCGGGTGTCATCCTGGAAAACTTGTCCCGGTTTACCGTGGAGCCCCATCGAAAGCAAGGAAATTAAAATATGATGAGGCTTATCCAGCTGAAAGTTCTGAGCGCTTCGGAGGAACTTCCAACTTAGAAATAGCTTTTGGGTAGTATCCTCGTTAGCGGAAAAAAAGTAGCGCTAACAATCCGCTAACACGGATTCAATCATACATACATGTCAATATTAGAAGTTCCCGGATATCCCACAATCTTCATCATTAATTAATGAGTAGTTGCATGGGTTTCCGGGATGACTAACACCTGAATAGGTGAAACCTTGAACCTATAATTCCCGGCACTTCAAAATAAAAACCTACCCGTAAAATCTCCACATTTTAAAAATCATAATTTTATCATGTAACAAGATAGAAGTATATTTGTATCCTTAATGTGTTGATGTTTAGAAGGCTTCGCAATGCCGTTTTATTTCCAATAAATTACATATCACATAATTATAATCTTTCATTTGGTAGAACATTTATAACTACAAAATTCCTTCACTTACAAACGACGATAATTTAAATAACTAATTTCATGAGAAGTTCACCTACTGTACGAACAGTTTCCATTTTGGGGTGTGGATGGTTTGGATTACCTCTTGCCATTCGTTTAGCGCGTTCCGGCTTTAGTGTTCAAGGCTCTACGACTACAGAAAAAAAACGATCCCTACTTAAATCATATCAGATAGATGATTTTTTAATTAACTTTTCACCCGGACTACAATCTCCGGAACCAATCGAAAGGTTCTTTGATGCTGATGTTTTGGTATTAAATATTCCTCCCGGCATTCGCAAGGATTCAGGAAATTCAAAGTTTCGCTTATTGGTAGATAATCTGATACCTCATTTAACAGCCTCACCACTGCAAATGCTGATTTTCGTAAGCTCAACATCCGTGTATTCAAATATGAACAGAACCGTTCAGGAAATAGACGCAGGTGGAAGTGATCTGAGCGAATCTGGTAAAGTGCTTTTAGAAACGGAACAAATTTTCCAAAATCGTCCTGAGTTTGCAACTACCATTTTAAGATTTGGTGGTTTGTATGGCCCTGACAGACATCCGGCACGATTTTTATCAGGGCGTACTGGGGTTTCGAATCCTGACGCTCCCGTTAATTTAGTCCATCTCGAAGATTGTATTCGAATAACCGAGCGTATTATCCGAAAGCAAATTTTTAATGAAACGTTTAATGTTGTTTCTGATGAGCATCCTTCAAGAAAACGATATTATACAGAGGTTTGCCGCCGCATGGGGTTGGAAAAACCTGTATTTTCGGAGCATCAAGCTACCGACAGTTGGAAACAGGTAAGCAATCGTAAATTGAAAGAAGTATTACCTTATCAATTCAAATATCCATCTCCCTATGAAGGTCCTTAGGAGCACAATTTCTACAACTTTGAGGAACAATTTATCCCCGGGTTTGTGTTACAATTTTCATTTAAACCTCACATATTGTGTAAACTTTATGACAGGGCTGTTTATCTTAGAAGAAACAATAATGTTGACTTATTACACACGCTGAGTACTATTTAATTTAACTTTTTATGACTAAAGATTTCCATAATACAGTCAAAATAGAAGCCTTTGAAAATCTCAATACAGCGAAAGCTGTAGTTACAATCATGATTGCCAGTGGTTTAGTCTTGATTTTCCTATTCTGGCTAATTTATTTTCGTGATGGAGCTCAAGTGATTCCATTCTGGGTGTACCAATTACCGACTATTAATGCTCTGTTCAATAGTATAGCAACTGTTTTTCTCATCCTTGGATTTGTAGCTATCAAAAAACGTAATTTCCATAGACACATGCAGCTAAACCTTGCCGCTTTTGTATCCTCTGCTCTGTTTTTAATTAGTTATGTGCTCTATCACAATTTCGTGGGGCATACTACATTCCCGGGAGAAGGTATCATTAGACCAATTTATTTTACCATTCTTATTTCGCATATCATACTTTCTGTAGTAATTGTTCCCCTCATTTTAAGCAGTTTTTTCTTTGCTTTTGCCGGGAAATTTCAGATTCACAGAAAGATTTCGAAATGGACGTTCCCACTTTGGATTTATGTTTCAATTACAGGCGTGGCCATTTTCTTTATACTGAATGCCTACACTTAATCGGTTCGAATCAAGAGTAAGTGAAATAAAAACAAAATCACTTATTTCTAAATATCTTTGGCTTGATTGATTACGCAATTGAATGATTGATCTTACAAAAAATAACTTTTTGTAATGATGTAAGCGGACTTGTATATAAAATTAAAGCCACTATCTCACGATAGCGGCTTTAATAAAAGGAGGATTATTCAGTTAGTTTGAAGCTATTCCCAGTTTTTGCTTCACTTTATTGGTAATATCATAACGGCTTCTCATATCATCGGATATATACAGCACAACTAAATCACCATTGTTAACCATTCTATTCAAGACGTAACTTAATTCAAGCTCAGAAGAAACATCGTTAATAGCATCCATTATTCTTGTGCGTAGAGGAGCGATTAATGTCTCTTGGCGTTCCAGAAGTTCTTGCTGATATTCCATCTGAAACTCCTGAATTTCACGTTGAAGTTCCGCAAGTTTATCCTGCTCTGTCTGACGTGCAGATTCTGAAATAACAGCAACTTTTTGTTCAAACTCTTCACGTGCCTCAAGAAATCTCGTTTCTAATTGAGCAAATTCACGGCGTTTCCGGGTTGCAAAGCCTTCAAGCTGGTCTGAAACATTAGTAAGTTCAGGCATCTCGGTTAAAATCAGATTCGCATCTACAACACCGATTTTTAGATCTTGTGCTTGTGTTTGCAAGGGTGCTGAGATCAATAGCCCAGCAATGATTAGCGAAAAAATAGTAAAATATCTCATGGTCATAAAATCTTTGAGTGGAAAATTATTGGGTTAACTGAGCTACGACTCTGTCTGTTATATTAATTGAATTCGGATTATCCCGAATTATGAAAATAAGTGGGTCGCCTTCACCGGTTTCGGAGTTGAAGACATAATCGAGTGTGAGTTCTTTGGCAACATTCACTATAGCGTCATTTATTTTTTGAACGACCGGAGCTGTTAATTCAGCACGGCGTTGCTCAAATTCAACACCAAATTCTTGTTGCATCATCTGTAATTCCTGAGCAAGCTCATTTAACTTATTTTCTTCACTTTGCAATTGACTTTGAGTTAAATCAGCGCGGTTTTGCTCAAAAAGATACAATTCTTCACTATAGCGTTCGAAAGCTACATTGTACTCGTCTTCCCACTGAGTGTAGAATTCCTCGAGTTCTAATTCTATACGTTCGCGGTCGGGTAAAGCTTCCAGGATGAGTTGTGGTTCAGCAAAACCAATTCGCTGCGCCTCAAGCCCTGAAACACTTAGCAGAAGTACAACCACGGTGGTTATCATTATTCTGAACATGAGTTTTTAGGTTAGGTTATTTTTTATGGATTTTTGATTCAATTATCTATTTTCATTTTCGTCAACTTGTATGCCCAACTCCAACAGCACTTCAATACTAATATCCCATTGAGGCCTGCTGTAAAAGAACACATAATCTCCGCTTCGGTCAAATATGAAATCGTATCCGTCTCGGGTTGCAACTGTACTGACAGCTTCTACAACTTTTCGTTGTATAGGCTCTAACAGATCACGTTGCTGACGGTAGTAATCACCTTCGGGTCCAAAACGATTATCAATGTAACGTTCCAGCTCCCTCTTTTTATTGTTAATCTCTTGTTCACGTTCTTTTCTAACTTCCGGTGTGAATAATATTTCTTTAGCCTGAAAATCTTCTTCTAAATCTTCAATCTCTTTTTCAAGCTCGGCAATCTCTTCATTCCATGTGGTCAGGAATTGCCTCAAGCGCTGATCTATGCCGGTATATTCAGGAATTTTTGATAAAATATATTCTGAATCAATGTAACCGATTTGTTGCTGCGCTTTTACTTCTGATATGCCCGCAAAGCCAATTATCAGAACACTTACAATAAAAAAACTAATTTTCGAAATTTGCATAATCTCAACCTGATTTATCAGAATGGTGCGCCAATATTAAACAGGAATTCCCATTGTCCTGGTCTCACTACTGTATTTGGGATACCATCAAGGCGATAGCCGTAGCTTAAATCAACCAATCCAAGTATAGGGAGGAAAATTCGTGTTCCCACACCCACGGCTCGCTTAACGTTAAAAGGATCAAAGTCATTAAAATCGCGATAGGAGTTTCCTGCTTCCGCGAATAAATAAGGTATAAGTTGGACCTGTTCACTCGTAACAGCAGGGTAGCGAAGTTCAGTTACATATTTGTTGTAAATACGCCCACCAATTGCTTCAAAACCATCAAATGGTGAAATAGAACCACCTCGGCCTCCGGGGAAACCTCTCATATCGATGTTGTTTTCAAAGAATGTTTGCTGTTGCTGAAGTTGTGTTCCACCAAGGTAAAACCGTTGATACTGGCTTCGGTTCTTTTCAGAAAACCAACCGAGATATCCATACTCAAAACCACTTGTTACCACCAATTTTCCAACTATCGGTATATGTTGTTGAAAGCTCATTTCACCAAGATAATATTGGTTAAATCCAGGCAATGGTGGAGCCAATTCAAGGGAAATATTAAACTTGGAACCAATATTTGGGGAAATAAAATTATCTAATGAATTTCTGTCGAGTCCAAACTTGATGGAAATACTTGAGGCAGGGCCAGCTTCAATTAAGCCACGGCTAACACCAGATTCAAAATATTGATACTGAAGAACGGTTGTTTGTGTGAAGAAATCATCCGGCCAGCTCAACCGACGACCAAGCGATATGGATGTTCCGAAATTCTCATAGCGCTCTGTACCTCCGGTAACTCCTGAATTAAATCTAATAAAGCTATAATAGGCATTTACACCAAATGAATTGGGTTTACCGAAAAGCCAAGGTTCCTGAAAACCAAAATTATAGCTTCTGAATCCACGGCCCGTTAACTGTACACCCAGTGATAATTTTTGCCCATCACCGGTTGGCAAGGGACGCCAGGTTTCACCGTCCAGAATATTTTGAGCGGAGAAATTATTGAAATTAACTCTGGCTGAAAGTATTACTCCAAATTGACGCCCACCAAAACCACCGGAAAGCTCAAAGTTATCTGTTCCAGTTGACTCATCAAGAGAGTAATAGATATCAACGGTTTTATTTTCGTAATCAGGATCGATATCAGGAATAATATTTTCGGGAACAAAGTAACCTAATGTAGCCAATTCACGAACTGAACGCTGAATTGCGGAGCGACTGTAAAATCCACCTGGGAGATTCCTCAAATTCCGACGGACAACATGATCGTGTGTTTTTGTGTTGCCCATAAACTCTACCATTCGGATGGTTGCTTTTTCGTCTTCAACCAACATCAAATTGATGTCAAGAGAGTCTCCATCCACTACCCTGATATTATCTTCAATTTGAAGAAACACATAACCATTATCATGATATAGGGAATAAATATCTGTATTGTCCTTATTACCATAGATATTTTGCTGGAAACGTTCTTCGTTAAAAACATCGCCCTTTTCAAAATCGAGAGCTGCTTTTAATTCTTCGTTTGAATACACCTCATTTCCTTCAAATTCCACATCTCTCAAGTGGTATTGAGGGCCTTCAATAAGGCTCATAAATACACGAATTCCTTTTTTATTCTTACTATGTTGATACACATAAACAGAATCTCTCACTATCCGGATATCTCTGAATCCATTTTTCTTATAGAAATTTATCAAATTCTCTTGAGCTTTTTCATAGCTTTCCTGATCGAATGTTTGACGGGTTAATGATCGCCAAAAAGTAGTCCGTTTAATTTCTTTAAGCTGACCGCGAAGCTTGCTACCTTTAAAACTATTATTTCCTTCAAAAATGATTTCCCTGATCTGAATCCGCTCACCGCGGTCAATATCAAAACGTAATTTAACCCGATTGCGTAAGGTGTCACGTTCGGTTTCAGTAATATCTACTTCGGTGTATCGATATCCTTTATCTCTAAAAAAACGATTTATAGTATTGACTGCCTGAATTTTTGATGCTTCCGTTACGGCAAAGCCAGGAACAAGTGGCATAATATCGCGAAGGTCTCGACGTTCTGAGCGCTTGGGCCCATGAATTTCATAACTATCTAACCGTGGTTGCTCCAAAACGCGAATTTCCAAATCAATCTGCGAACCTGACCGGCCGGTTTCATAAATTTTGACATCCGAAAACAAGCCTGTTCTATATAATCGTTTTATAGCTTCACCAATTGCAGTTCCGGGAATCATGATGCGTTCGCCTTCCTGTAATGCGGAAGTTGCAATAATCATATTTGCACTTCTTGTTTCCTCACCCGTAACGGTGATACTTCTGATTTGGAATTCTCTTGGTGAAACATCAGCCGGATTAGGAATGGCTCCCGTCTGTGCTTGAATGTTAGATACATTCACAATTAAAGAAAGCGAAAAAAATAAAAGCAGCATAAACACTGCTTGTTGAAAAGGTTTTAACACGTTAACGAATGAAATAATGGATGAGTAATTACCAAATTTGAAGGAATCAAATACAATTTGTCTTGATTTTTATAGTACCTAAACGCTTGCACCGGCATTTTCTTTTTTATCTTTGTAGATTTGTTCAGAAATCATACCAAAACGCCGTTCTCTGGTCTGATAGGCCTCAATTGCTTCATAAATATCGTCTCTTCTAAACTCCGGCCAATACTTTTGAGTGATAAAAAATTCAGTATATGCACATTGCCAGAGCAAAAAATTGCTGATTCGGAATTCACCACCAGTACGAATTAACAAATCAGGATCAGGAATATCATGAGTATCTAAATGTTCTGAAATCAGCTGATCATTGATGTCATCAATGCCGAATTCACCACTTTTTATTTTCTCACATATAGATTTAACAGCCTGATTAATATCCCAGCGACCAGAGTAACTAAGAGCAAGTGAAACAACCATGCGCTCATTTTCAGAGGTTAATGTCATAGCTTCTTTGAGTTCATTCAGACAAACAGAAGGGAGTCTTTCTAACTCGCCAATAGCATGAAGACGAATATCATTATCATTAAGTCGTTGTGTTTCTTTTCTCAAAGTCTGAATGAGCAATTTCATTAAAGCGCTGATTTCGGCTTTCGGGCGTCTCCAATTTTCTGTTGAAAAAGCATAGAGTGTGAGATATTCAACCCCAAGCTGAGCACATGATTCAATGGTATCGCGTACCGAATCAACCCCGGCCTTGTGTCCCTGAATTCTCATACGACCGTGCTTCTTAGCCCATCGGCCATTTCCATCCATAATAATTGCAACATGACGCGGAATTTCCCCCCGCTGTCGCAATAAGGATTGCTTAAGAATATCTTCTTTAGATTGTTTCTTATCCGTTAATTCAATTTTTTCCAAAATAGGCAACTATCGTTTGATGGTAAGTCTATCAAAATACGAAATTATGTTTTCCTTTACCACATTCTTATATGGACTTTAGCTGTTTTAGCAAAGATACCATTTCTATGGCAACCAAAGCAGCTTCTTCCCCTTTGTTTCCGGCCTTTGTTCCGGCACGTTCAACTGATTGTTCTATAGTATCGGTCGTTAGCACACCAAAAACAACCGGAACGCCCGTTTTCAGGTTCGTTTGAAGTACACCACTATTAGCCGCTCCGGCTACAAAATCGAAATGTGCTGTTGCACCACGAATTACCACGCCAATAGCAAGAACAGCATCAAATTTGCCCGTTTCGGCCATTGTTTGTGCTGTAAGAGGGATTTCATAAGCTCCCGGACAATAGGCCACGGTTACCTGTTCATCGCTGATTCCATGTCGGCGGAAGGTATCTAAAGCCCCTTCTTTAAGTTTATCTGTTATGAAACTGTTCCATCGGCTTACTACTATTCCATAGCGCCCATCTGTTTCATTAAATTTACCTTCAATCGTTTGTACAGCCATTTTTCTTTAATTATGTGCGTTTAGTTAACCTTGTGTAGAAGCACTTGCATTGCATCGCTCCAATAAAGCATCTACTAAATATGTATTAATTGCAATTGTTCCAAAATAAGACTCTTCTTCTTTTTTATAACCATGATAATCACTTCCACCGGTTTCCAGCAGCTGGTTTTGGTTGCAAATTTCCCTGAACTGTTTTTGCATCTGGAAATTATGGCTCGGGTGGATACATTCAAAACCATCAATTTCGATACTCAGGAAATGCTGAATATCTTCCTGTGTGAAATATAGACCCGGGTGTGCCAATATGGCTACGCCTCCAGCATTTTGTATTATCTGAATAACTCTGGCTGCATCTTCATATTCAGTTTTGAAATATGCGCTGGAATTATTTCCCAACCATCTGTCAAAAACAGTTCTGATATTGGCAACCAGACCTTTTTTAACCAGAACTGAAGCTATATGGTTGCGACTGATGTTCATTGTGCGCGATTCGGCGGTCACTTCATCGAGTGAGATATCAAACCCTGACCTATTCAAATTTTCAATCATTTTACGCGCTCTTTTATATCGGCGTAATTTTTGAGTGTGGATAAACTGGATAAAGGCTTCATTCGCAACATCAAATCCATAACCGAGGATATGAGCTTCCCTTCCATTATAATCACTGGTTATTTCAATACCGGAAACCACTTCTATATCCAATTCAATGCCTTTTGAACGAGCACGCTGATAACCGGCATAACTGTCATGATCGGCCAAAGCTATAATCTTGAGGCCAACTTCCTTAGCCTTAATTACAATTTCTTCGGGTGTCTTAACTCCATCAGAAATAGTAGTGTGAATATGTAAATCTGCTTTTGGTTCAATCATGGACTCTCCAATATTCCATGATACATGTCAGGGTCTTTTATCAAAGTTATTGCTTTTACAATAAATGGATCAAGACTCAAGCTCAATTGTTGCCTGCCGGTAGTGCCTTCATAGCGTGAAGCCAGTTCTAACTTGAGTTCGCGAAGTAATTTATCCCTACTTTCAAGCATTTCAGCATCTCTTGCTTTACTTAATTGCTGACGAATAGCCTCAAGTGTTGATTCAAATGGCTTCAAATCTCCGGTATCCGTTAATATTTGCTCCTCTAATTGTTTTAATGAACGTTCAGATTTGGTTTCATACGTAAAATCATTCTCATCTAACCATGCTGAAAATTTCTGAAGAAGTTCGTCATCTGATGCTGGAAAAGTTTCATTTTCTGATACATACTCATTAGCAAAAAAGAAATAAGAATTATGGCGAAGAAGCGTGGCTTCCAGCATGTTATCAGACGTATCAAGTAATTCCACATCGGGGGAAATTCCCGTGGATTCTAAAACTTTTCTACCATTTTTGGTTTCAAAAACCTGATTCGTTGAATCCGATGATTGGGTACCATAGTTTATCGATTGGATGGAGCGTCCACTTGGTATGTAATAATTTGAAGTAGTTACTTTCAAAGCTGTGCTATACGAAAGCGGACGAATAATCTGAACCAACCCTTTTCCGAAACTTTGTTCACCCAAAATTACAGCTCTGTCATGATCCTGAAGTGCTCCTGCTACAATTTCAGATGAACTTGCACTGCCCTGATTTTGAAGAATGACAACAGGCTGATTCGCCAATATTGGGTCTTGCTCTGTTTTGAATACCTGAATAGATTGACGATTTTTTCCTTTTGTTGAAACGACTTCCGTGTTTGGTGGCAAAAACTTATCCACTGTTTTAACAGCCTCGGTTAATAAGCCACCGGGATTATTTCGCATATCAAGAATCAATGCTTTAACCGTTTGCTCTTTTTCTAATTCCTGAATGGCCGTTCTGATTTCTTCTGCAGCATTCTGGCCAAAACGGTTCAGATTTATATATGCGATTCCATTTTCATCATCCGTAAAACTGTAAAAAGATACATTTTTAATTTCAATACGCTCACGAACTAACTCAAATTCAAGGGGTTCATCTATTCCTATGCGCTCCACAACCAAGTTTACCTTAGATCCCGGTTCTCCGCGTAAGTTTGCATTTAAATCCTCGGCATTCATATCCTCATACGAAATACCATTAACTGATATGATGATGTCACCTGCTCTGACTCCTGCTCGTGCGGCGGCATACCCGTCGATTGGAGCAATTACGATTAGCTTACCATTTCTGGCACCGGCTTCAATTCCAACACCTGCATAGCGACCCGTCGTCATAAAATCGATTTCTTGCGTATCGGCCTCATCTATTAAAACTGTATAAGGATCAAGCGTCTGAAGCATGGCATTGATACCGCTTCTGATGACTCGTTCAGGCTCAATTTCAACAACATAGTGTTCATTGACCTCAGTGATGACCTCACTAAAAAGGGTAAAATTCTTTTTTATCTGAAAAAAGGGATCGTCAGAAGAAACAAATCCAATGATCAGAAATACACAAATGAACAATAACGAAAATAGAGAAAATCTTTTCATGAAAAATGGTATTGGTTCTAAACTACTGCGAAACAGGTATTTGAAGCTTTTGCCCGATTCTAATAGTTGAGTTTCTAAGGTTATTTTGCCTCATTATAGCTCTAACCGAAGTTCTATAAGTTTTGGCTATATCACTTAAGTTATCACCGCGCTTCACTGTGTATTCTAATACACCACCGGAGCCCTGGGCTATCTGATTTTGTGGGATTCCACTACTTTTGCGTTGTCTCATCATAGCTTGTTTATCAGCTTTACTCATTTCGGAAACATTTGCAAAATATTCTTTCTGATTGGCCGGCACATAAATAGTTAACCGTTGCCCAACACGAATAACATTACCTATGTTGTTCCAGGAGCGAACTCGCCAAGCTTGCGTATTAAACCACTCCGCGATATGTCCCACAGTATCACCTGAACGCACTCTATAGCTAAGTCCTACTGTACCTGCAGGTGCCGGTTGCGTAGTTGTTGAAGCTGAACGGCTCCCAGCTGAAGCTGTAAGTGTTCGGGCTTCACGAGCTCTTGAAGGATTATCTGATGAGATAGCCACATTAGCTCCACCCGGTACCGGAATGATAATTTCCTGACCAGGGTGAATGACAGATGACAAGCTCTCATTTGCTCCATACAATGCCCGAACCGACACTCCATGCCTGTTTGCAATAATACCCAACGATTCACCACGGCTAACGGTGTGAATCACCAGCGTCTGACGGTTACTTTCCGGCATTCTCTCATAAGCCGCTAAAAAAATATTTTTAATACCTTTAGGTATTTTTAACGGATAAGGTTTGGGACCCGGCGGTGTGGCAAATCGCAATAATTCAGGATTCAAATTTCGTAATTCTTGTGTTGAAATTTGAGCAAAATCAGCGAGAATATTCAAATCAATGGAGCCTTCTATTTCAACTACATCATAACTATATACCTTCGCACGAACAGGTATTTCAAACCCAAAATCCTCCGGATTAATAGCGATTAAAGTTGCAGCAATAAACCCAGGAACATAACCTCTTGTTTCTCTTGGTAAATGCGGATAAATATGCCAGTAATCAACCGTTCCACCAGATCTGTTTATAGCCCTGCGCATTGCTCTAGGACTCACATTATATCCGGCTAATGCCAGGTGCCAGTCTCCCCAAATGTCATATAAATCACGTAAATGCCTTGCGGCAGCACGGGTCGATTTTTCAGGATCCCTGCGTTCATCAATCCACCAGTTTACTTCAAGGCCGTATGCGGCTCCGGTTGCATAAATAAACTGCCACAAGCCCACAGCGCGCGCATGGCTTCGGGCAACGGGAACCAACCCACTTTCAATCATTGATAAGTGAATTAACTCTTCAGGAACTCCCTCTTCTTCAAAAATACGTTTCATCATCGGGAAATAAAACGTTGAACGATCTAACCAAGCTCGCATAGTTCCGGGTCGGCGTTGGGTCAGAAAATGAATGTGATTATTCACCTGCTTATTCAGTATAAGCGGTACTTCAAAACGTTTTTCCGTTATTTGATCCGGCAAACTGTATCCGCTGCCATCAAACCAATCGTCATCAGCAAACATTTCCTGCCGCACTTCAAAAATATCCCCTTCAGTCTGAACTATTGGTCCACTGATTCCATAAAACTCATGATACTCGGCCATTACAGAACGATAGAGTTCATTAAACCTCCTGTTTTCTTGTATATCCGGATAATCTTCAAGGAGTTGTTGAATGGATTGAAGTGCAAGCGTGATGTATTCTTCCGCTCCGATTAAATCATCATTAAGCTGAGCTTCAAGAGCATTTACATTTATTCGGTTAATATCCGCTATCCGGCGTAAAATTTCACGCTCAACCGGATCAGAGCTTAGCGTCTCAGGTGTTCTTCTGTCTGTTTGATCAATAGCATTATCTGGAAAATCGAACGGTAAATCAAATTCCGGGATATGTATTTGTTTATGAGTTTCTTGGGATTGAGCGATAAGGGTTCCTGAAAAAGTTACAAGAACAAAAAAGAAAATGGTAAGCTTAGCTTGCATGTAGATTAAGCTGCGTTTTTTTAGTAAAAACAGGTTTGTAATTTTATTTTTAGTACAAGTTATCAATATACGAATATCCTTAATGAGGGGCTAAAAGACTTTATTTTCATCTTCTAGAAGTCTTTGAAAATCCAGGTATTTTGTTTGTATTCAACGCCAGAGCAAAATTACGGTTTTTCAAAGCCTTCTTCTATCGATTCAAAATGTCAGCTATGTTGAAAGCATCACGTTTTAAAAAGCCTTTTAGTATCTGCTTACGGAAAAATCGTCAGATATCTTTTAAGAAGGAGGTTTTTTCAATGCTGAGAAGTCCATTGCTGGGCGATAGGCAAGCGTCGGCCAAAACCGAAAGCTTTAGCGCTTACCCTCAGTCCCGGAGCTGCCTGTCTGCGTTTATACTCATTGAAATCAACCATCCTCAGAATACGTCTCGCCAGCGTTTCATCACCAATTTTTTCCGCCACTTCAGCCAAAGATGATTGATTCTCGATATACATTCTTAAAATGGTATCCAAAATTTCGTAATCCGGTAAAGAATCCGTGTCTTTTTGGTCAGGCCGCAGTTCAGCACTTGGTGGTTTGGTTAGAATGGCTTCGGGAATGACTTCTTTCTTAAAATACTCCGCATTCAACCATCTGCATACTGCATAAACCTCTGTTTTATAAACATCTGAAAGTACTGATAAACCACCGGCCATGTCACCATAAAGCGTACAATACCCTACAGCCATTTCCGATTTATTACCGGTATTCAAAAGCAAATAACCAAACTTGTTTGACAGTGCCATTAGGATAACGCCTCTCGATCTGCTTTGCAGGTTTTCCTCCGCCACACCAAATTCCAATCCTTTGAATGATGGAGCGAGCGTTTCGATGAAAGAATCATACACATTTTTAACCGGAATTTCATCAAAATGAATACCCAAATTTTTGGCCAAAATAGCCGAATCGCTTACACTACCTTCGGAGGAGAAGCGGGATGGCATCGTTACCGCGTGAACGTGTTTGGCACCCGCAGCCTCAGCGGCAATTACAGCTACCAATGCGGAATCAATCCCTCCACTTAATCCAAGAACCACCTCTTTGCTGATTTTTGTTTTTTCCATATAATCCCTCAATCCGCAAACCAATGCGCGGAATATCCGCTCTTCCTTACCTGTTGCAGATGCATTCTCTTTGTTTGTGGTCAATTTTGCATCATCATATAAAAAATCGACATATCCCTCTGAGAACAATGCCTGACGCCCAAGTACAGTCCCATCCGAATTGACAGCCAAACTGTCGCCATCGAACAAAATCTCTGTATTTGCACCAACCTGATTTGAATACAAAATTGGGAGCCTTAACGACTTTGCATGGTTTTGAAGCATTGCAACCCGAAGCTCAGGTTTCTTTATGGTGAATGGAGAAGCAGAAATATTAACTATTATTTGAGCACCTGCTTTTTTTAACTCATCCGCCGGATTGATGGAATAAGTGTGATATTCTATTTCATTTTCATTATTCCATAAGTCTTCGCAAATGGTTATCCCCACCGAAATACCATTGATATCAACAGGTTTAAAAACGGTATTTTGTTCAAAATAGCGGAATTCATCAAATACATCATACGTTGGCAGGAGGGTCTTGAAAATGGTGTTTTGAACACGTCCATCATTCACAACTATAGCCGCGTTAAACAACGGACGGCCTTTTGTCACCTCATTTCGAACCGGAGCCCCAAAAATAGCTACGACGTTTTCATTCGTTGATGCAGCAATTTTTTTGATAGCGTCTTCTGTTCTTTTGATAAAATCTTTGCGTTCAAGCAAATCCATAGGCGGATACCCACAAACACTCAACTCAGGAAAAAGTATCAGTTGAATCCCATCTTTTTCGGCTTTTTGGATATGGTTGATAATGTGTTGTGTGTTCCCCTTAATATCTCCTACAGTAGGATTAAACTGAACATTTCGAATCTGCACAGGCTTTTGCTCCCTTATTATATTTATCTGATGACTTCTTTCGGAAAAACGCGTTTTCCACCCACCCACGTTTCCAATACATTAATTTTCCAGATATCAGCCTCATCAATAGTAAAGAAATCCTGATCGATAATGATAAAGTCTGCCCATTTACCGGGTTCAAGGGAACCGAGCCTGTCCTCTGAATGCCCCGCGTACGCCGCATCTACAGTAAATGAACGAAGTGCTTCAATTCGCGACATTGATTCATTAGCGTACCAGCCTCCATCGGGATTTCCGTCATGATCCGTTCTGTTTACGGCTGAATGCAAACCAAAAAACGGATTTACTTCTTCAACAGGGAAATCAGAGCCGGAAGCCACGACTACGCCATGCTCCAAAAAAGTTCGCCAGGCATAACCCCCTTTAATTCGTTCCGGTCCAACACGTTCTTCGGCCATATTCATATCACTTGTGGCATGTGTTGGCTGCATTGATGCAATCAGTTTCAGTGGTGCAAAACGTGGGATATCTTCAAGAGAAACTATTTGCGCATGTTCAATACGGTGGCGTAACCCCTTTTCACCATGTTCTTCAATAAGACGCTCAAACGCGTTTAGAATTACACGATTTGCCCGGTCGCCAATGGCGTGCACACCAATCTGAAAATCGGCGGATGACGCCTTCTTAAACTTCTCAAAAAAATCATCTTCTGTTTCGAATAAAAGCCCTTTGTTTCCCGGATCATCAGAGTAGTCTTCCATGAGTGCCGCTCCCCGGCTTCCAAGAGCTCCGTCAGAATAAATTTTAACAGATCGAACGGTAAGCATTTCAGATTCTTCATCTGTAACAGGGCCATCTCTCGCAATTTCATCAAAATGTTCTCCCACATCACTAATAAGGCCATAAACGCGGGTAGTTAGACGATTTTGAGAATTATACTCATCATATATCTTAAAATTTTGGGCACTTACACCGGCATCATGAACCCCCGTTAGTCCATAACCGGCAATAGTTTCAAGTGCCATTGTTAAAGCGTTTCTTCGCTCGGAATCCGTTTGCTCGGGAATTTGGGAGCTTACCAATTGCATGGCTTTGTCAATCAGGATACCGGTTGCTTCTCCGTTTTCATCTCTCAAAATGGAACCACCTTGCGGATCTGGCGTTTCTTTAGTAATACCGGCCAATTCAAGCGCTTTGCTATTCACCCATGCTGCATGACCATCAACTCTGGTAAGATAAACAGGTCGATCTGCCACGATAGCATCTAAATCTGAAGCTAACGGAAATTGATTTTCCTCCCACAGCGTTTGATTCCAGCCTCTGCCCGTTATCCAACTTACATCTGAAAAAGATTCGGCATAATCTGAGATTCGTTTAAGGGTTTCTTCAAGAGATGTGGTACCCATCAGCTGAACACGCATTAATGACTCGCCCAATCCGAAAATATGAGCATGGGCGTCAATTAATCCGGGCAACATTGTTTTGCCCTCATAATCGATGGTTAATGAACGTTCGTAGCTTTCCAATAGCTCTTGTTCACTTCCAACAGACAGTATTTTCCCTTCTCTGAATACTATTGTATCAAATTGGAGTAATTCCCCATCAGCATTTAAAGTATAACCATTAACATTATGTATGACGGTAGTGTGTGTTTCAGGTGTGCAAGAAACAAACCCGATTAATAGAAAAATGATCCAAACAGGCTTAAAGTGGTACATTATGAATTAAAAAGATTAAAGTGAGAGATTATTCAATAATTGCTTATCAAAAAAAGCAGTGAGAGCAAAGTATCATTTTTTGATGAATCCTACAACCCAATGATGTATTTTTCCTGCTCATCATAAAATATCTAATGCACGCAAATGATTCCCGCTTTTTCTGAAATACAAATTGAACAGATTCATGCATCACGTATTCACGAAATTGAATTTATTAATAATGCAATTTTCAATGAATCACGCATTATTAATCGTACAGATCAACCGGATTTAATTATCCTTAAGGCCTGTATAAAAGATATTATTATTGGATTTAAAGTTGGATATGGCAGGAAAAACAGTGTTTTTTATTCAGCGAAAGGTGGTGTACTTCCCGATTACCGAAGGCAGGGAATAGCTCGTCATTTGTTAATAGAAATGATGAACTGCGCGCGCTTACTCGGGTACAAGGAATTTCAGTATGATACATTTCCGAACTTGCACCACGGCATGCTTATTTTAGGCTTAAAAAATGGATTCAGCATAACAGAAGCCCGCTTTAACGCTCAATACAAAGATTTCCAAATCACGCTTACCAAAGCGATTTAACCCCTGAATATCCACGAATGAACATAATTGTTTACTTACATATTTGATACTATATAATTTAGAATAAATTCATGATAGCCCAAATTTGAGGTATTAAAAATTCAACTTTCGCACTTCGAAAAAGTGGAGAATACTCCTTACCCTCGAAACCTGAGGATCAACAGATGCCTTAAAATACATTGAATCAGCGGTGGGAAAATTCCCTCTGTGATACTCTGTGGCGTACTCTGTGTACCTCTGTGGTTTAACCTGTCTAACTAACCACAGTGTTTCGCAGTGTTATGCACAGTGTTTCACAGAGTTCTTGGATTTTATCCCTTTCTGTGGCAAAAAAGGGTTCAGTGCTGATTCATATTTTAGAGTTGACCTCAGACTACAAGGTGATTTTCAGGTTCAATCTCTTTTTCTCATTTCAAAAAGTAATGTAAACCAGTAAATCTGATTAAAATGGATGACATATTCGAACTGCGAAAGTTGAGTTAAAAAGTACGGCGATATTTTCTCGTGAGCTTCGGTGGAACTTCCGGCTCAGAAATGGCTTTCTAACTATTCTTCATGAAGCTCAATTTTTTTAATGACATCACCCTGACGAATGGCATCTATCACATCTAATCCGTCAACTACTTTTCCAAAAACGGTATGATTTCTATCTAAGTGAGCCGTGTTTCTGCGACTGTGGCATATAAAAAATTGAGAACCACCGGTATTGCGTCCGGCATGCGCCATAGATAATACGCCTCTGTCGTGGTATTGATTTTCACCATCTAACTCGCATTTGATTTTATAGCCCGGTCCACCTCTACCGGTACCTTCCGGACACCCACCCTGAATGACGAAATCAGGCAGTACTCTGTGGAACGTCAACCCATCGTAAAATCCGTCTTTCGACAATTTCACGAAATTTTCAACTGTTCCGGGAGCATCTTTCTCAAAAAATTTGACACTCATGGTGCCTTTGTCAGTTTCAATTTTAGCTTTATACATTTTGTTATTTATTTAGTTAGAAAAAAAATTAATAATCATATTTATTTAAACAGTGGAAGGCTTTGCAAACTATTCAGTTCATTAAACCCGTGAAATCCGCATGCATTTCCCTAAACCGATTTGCAACTTGTTCCAAAAAAGATTCTGTTAGCATTTGCTCAATATTATCCGAGTTTTCAATCAACATCTCATCGATTTTATAGGATTGCTCATAAGAACCCGCCTCAAATTTGATAAGGTATTTTCCATTCCACAAATAAACGGTTATTCGCATTTGCGGATGAGAAATTGATGTGATTAAACGCATAATCCAGATTTTAGGGTCAATATTTGAACTTTGAACTTTGAGCTTTGAGCTTTGAGCTTTGAGCTTTGAGCTTTGAGCTTTGAGCTTTGAAAAAAATACTAAATCAATCATCCATAAAGAATGCTGATTCGTGGATGGGTTATAAACCAAGTCTTCGTATGGCTTCGTTCACATCAATATCGGCAGTCCTGAATTCAGTGAGGGTTTCATATTCTGTTGCTGAAATGCATTTTATGAGGTAGGTAGAACGCGATCCCTGCCTGTTTTCCGGCCCAAAAGTAATTTCAGGTCCCGACCCTTCAAAATTTTCTAATGATTCCATTGCCTCAACAAATGTTTCTCTCGTCAGGTTTTCCCCGGCTCGTTTCAGCGCTTCAACTACCGGTTCGGCGAATAAAAACCCCGAGGCCGCAAATGTACCCCACCGAACATCAGGATGGTAGGTTGCAAAAGCCTGTTCATATTTTTCAAATAGCTCCGGATTAGTTTCTGAAAATCCTCCAAATGATGAAAATATTACATTTTCCCAGCCGCCATCAGTAATATCGTACATTAAGGCCATATCAGAAAGGGTACTAGAGGCCACCCATTGAGGACGAAAACCTCTTACAGCCGCTGTTCCGAGTGTAATAGCTGCCTGACGTGGCAACACCCAAAGCAATACGGCTTCTGCACCAGAATCACTCAGCCTGGCTACATGTGAGTTCAGGTCTGTGTCCATTATCTGTGTAGATACAGAGGTAACCACTTCCAGTCCATGTTTTTCCAATGCCAACTCCGCACCGATTAAGCCACCTTTTCCATAATCATCATTTTGATAAATTACAGCGATTTTACTGAGTCCCATTTCTTCCACCAAATAGTTTACCTGAACGGCTGCTTCCTCAGAATATATTGGATAAGTACTGAACAAATATTTATTTGGCGGATACGCCCAATGTGTAGATCCGCTTGCAGGTGAAACCCACGGGATATTTCTTTCCAGAATGTAATTTTTAACCGCCATCCCCGGTGCTGTACCAATTCCGCCTGCAAACATAAATACCTGATCACTTTGCACCATTTGCCGAACTACAGATACCGTTCTTGCCGGTTCGTATCCATCATTTCGATAAATGAATCGTATTTTTCTTCCGTGAATTCCACCTTCATCATTTATCATCTTGAAATAGGCATCCATTCCTCGCGCTACAGTGCCCCAAAGTGCAGCAGGTCCCTCTAACGGAGCCCATGAACCAATTACAATTTCATCATCTGTGACTCCGGTCTGTTGTTCTCCTCCACAGGAAATGAGCAAAAATATAGGAATGCAAATTAATGTTAGTATAAGTGCTAATCGTATGTTTTTCATTGCTTTCGTAGTTAGTTGGTTAATAAAATACGTTGTAAAATCCTTCTAATACATGTTCTCAATTAAATCCTGATATGATTCATTCACAAAATTTCGCTTTACTTTCATTGTTGGTGTAACTTCCCCATCTTCTTCATAGAGTTTCTTAGGTAAGATGGAAAATTTACGGACATTTTCAACTCTGGATAAAGAACTGTTTACCTCATTCACCACTTTCTGAATCAATTTTTCAATTTCAGGATGTGTCGCCAAATCGCTGTATGTTCTGTATTGTAATTTATGATCTTGCGCAAATTTTATCGCGTTTTCTTCATCCAATACAATTAAGGCGGTCAGATATTTTCGCTTATCGCCAATAATAATGGCATCGTTAATATAGGGACTGAATTTAAGTTTGTTTTCAATGTATTGAGGCGCAATATTTTTGCCACCAGCTGTTATGATTATATCTTTTTTCCGGTCAACAATCCGAAGAAAACCCTCTTCATCAATTGTACCAATATCACCGGTGTATAGCCAGCCATCGTGTAGTACACGGTCTGTTTCTTCCTGATTTTTATGATAGCCTTTAAAAACAGCCGGTGATTGAACCATTATTTCGCCATCATCCGCGAGTTTTATCACTATTCCATCTAAGGGTTTTCCAACTGTACCAATTTTCAGCTGATTTAAATTGGCACCTGTAGTTACTCCGCTCCCTTCTGTTTGGCCATATCCTTCCACTAATTTGAGTCCAATGGCATGAAAAAAACGAAGGACATCAGGCGAAATAGGCGCTGCTCCGGAAAAGGCGATTCTCATTCTATCTAAACCCAAGCGTTCTTTGAGCTTATTAAAAACGAGTAGTTGGGCAAGCCCATACCCGGTCTTCAATAAAAAAGACGGTTTTTCCTGGTTGAAAAAAACTTCGGCATGTTTTTTCCCAATTTTCAGACAAGATGCATAAACTATTTTTTTAAATCGGGTTGCTTCTGACATTCGGATATAAATAGCGGAATAATATTTCTCCCACACTCTCGGAACAGCATAACCAATGGTTGGCGAAATTTCTCGCATATTATCCGTAACTGTATCAGGGCTTTCTATAAAATTAACAATATAGCCGGCGGTTAATTGAATATAGACACTGAACAAACGCTCAAATATGTGGCATAAAGGCAAGAAAGACATGACTTCATCCTTCTCGGAAATCGTAATTCCAGAATCCAGGTTTAGGATCGTTTGTGCTATCCAGGTCAAATTCCGATGCGTTAGGACGGCACCCTTTGGAGGTCCGGTTGTACCCGATGTATAAACCAAAATGGCCGTGTCATCTGGTTTAGTTTGCTTTCTATTCGCCTCAATTTGTTGTTGATATTCTGATAGATGCGCCTCTCCGGTGTTCAGGAATGTTTCAAAATCTATCACGTCCGGATCTTTGAAATTGCGCAACCCTTTTACATCCCACACAATTACTTTCTTAATTTGTGGTGTATTTTTCCGAGTTAATAGCCATTTATCTAATTGTTCTTCGTTTTCCACAAACAGAAAAACACTATCCGAATGATTCATAACATATTCGCATTGCTCAGCTGAATTAGTCGAATAAATTCCAACACTAATTCCACCGGCCAACTGAATTCCCATATCAATAAAAATCCACTCGGGAGCATTATCTCCGATGATAGATACGGCCTGTCCGCGTTTGAACCCAAAATTAAACAAGGCACAAGCTACGTTTACCGATTTCGCATAGTATTCCTGCCAGCTTATATCGTCCCAAATGCCCATCTTTTTTTGGCGCATAGCCGTTCGATTACCAAATTTTTCAGCAGTAATTGAAAACAATTCCGGTAAGTTTAAAGATTTACTATCTGATTGATAATGCGTCATATACGATCATTAATATCTATTTAACCGAGTTCGGTGGATTATTTGTATTTCGTCTTATTTCCTTATCTACTTTTGTGAACAATTCACGCAGCCTCATGGAAAGTATAGCTGAATAAAAGGCAGCAGCGGCCAAATACATTAAATTATCCAAATCAAAATACATGAGTAGAAAGACAGCGAGGATAAGACTGTCAATCATCAATTGGCCTACCAGAACTTTGTAGGATATCAATAATGTTCTGTTTGAAGCCCACCAACCCAAACCTACGCTTATCAGCAATAATGGCATGGCAACATAGAGTAAAAGGTTAAACATAGCTTATCTCCACTTTTTTTTGCGTCTGTAACGTTGGAATCCTTTCACGGAAACTTCTGATTTAACACCGAGATAAAACTCCTTAACATCATCATCTTCCATTAATTTTTTAGCTGAACCCGAAGCAACAAAACGTCCATTTTCTAATACAAGACCGTAATCAGCCAATTCAAGCGCCATTTTAGCATTTTGTTCTACCAGTAAAATAGTGGTGCCATCGGCGTGAATATGTCTGATAATAGAAAACATTTCTTTAACGAGTAATGGAGACAGCCCGAGAGAGGGTTCATCGAGCATGAGTAATTTTGGTCGCCCCATCAGTGCTCTGGCAATGGCAAGCATTTGTTGCTCCCCACCGGAAAGTGTTCCTGCAAGCTGTTTTTCACGTTCCTTTAATACCGGGAAGTAAGCAAACATTTGCTCTATATCGAGCTTAATTGCTTTAAAATCGCGGCGTGAGTATGCGCCCATTTGAATATTTTCAAGAACAGTAAGTTCATTAAAAACTTCTCTCCCCTCTGGTACATATCCAATTCCCCGTTTGACAATTTTTTCCGTTCGCATGCCCGTTATGGGGTTTCCTTCAAACTCTATCAATCCTTTTTCCGGCTGTTCATCAATCAAGCCCATGATAGAATTCAAAATAGTTGATTTTCCTGCGCCATTATTTCCAAGAATAGCTGTAATGGTTCCTTCCTGAATTTCGAAGGATACACCTCGAAGAGCATAAATTAATCCATAGTAGGTTTCAATATTTTGGACATTAAGCAAACTCATTCAGAATCCCCTAAATAAGCTTTAATTACATCAGGATGGGATGTTACTTCATCAACGCTTCCTTCTACCAGTTTTTGCCCAAAGTTGATGGCCAGTAAACGATCTGATATTGCAGCGACCATTTGCATATTGTGTTCTATCATCATAATCGTGATTCCAAGCTCATCTCGTATATCCTGAATCCAGAAAATCAATTCTTCTTTCTCATCATTTGTAAGTCCGGCAGCGGGTTCGTCTAATAACAGCAATTCCGGTTCTGTTGCCAATGCTCGCGCCAATTCCACCAACTTTTTGGCTCCATAAGGTAGCTGAGAGACAAACTTATTGCGAATATTTTGGAGCTCAAGTAAATCTATAATTTTTTCAACTTCTTCACGATTTTTAATTTCATCCTGAGCCGCCTTAGAGCCTCTCCATAGCATCAGAGTTGATGAAAATATACTTGTATTCATGTGAAGATGGCGTCCAAGCATAATATTTTCCATGGTGGTCATATTCTCGAAAAGCTCCAGATTTTGGAATGTACGCCCAATTTTTTTTACTGCAACTTCATGCGGTTTTAAACCAACAAGGCTTTCATCTTTAAACAAGATATCACCATCATCAGGAAGGTAAAGCCCGTTTATACAATTAAATAGTGTCGATTTTCCGGCTCCATTAGGCCCTATGATAGAATATATTTCGCCTTTATTCACGTGAAAACTTAAATTCTGTAGTGCTTTAAGTCCACCAAATTGTTTAGCAATGTTACGGGCTTCAAATAGTATCATGGTTTATACTTTTCTGGTATAATGCTTTGAAAACAAACCTGACGGGCGAAACCACAATACTAAGACAATAATAATAAGGGCCACCACAGATTTAAACTCTAATGAGATATAATATCCGAACATGTTTTCTGTGATGCCGAGAAGATACCCTCCGATGACAATACCCGGTAGATTAGCAAAACCACCCAGTACAGCCGCTGCGAAACCTTTCATCAGAGGATCCCACATCATATTTGGGTCGAGCGTTGTTACGGGTGCAACAAATAAACCGGCAATGGCTCCCACAACCGCGCTTATACCAAATGACAATGACATGATGCGATTTGTTGGAATTCCATTGATTCGCGCAGCCATTTGATTTTGTTGCGTCGCTTTCATGGCAACACCCATTCGGGTGAACGACAAAAACCACCATAGAATACCCATTAACACGATTGCAATAACAACCGTAGCCAAGCCAAGTTCACTTATTACTATTCCACCAAACTCAAACGTTTCTGTATCAGAAAATGGCATACTAATCCTGCGTTGATCAGAACCAAACTTCCAACCGGCAATTCCATATAACACCATTTGGAAACCCAGTGTAATAATAATAAGGCTTAGTATGTTGGGTTCCTTTGCGCGTCGTATAAATACGAATTCGAAAAAAGCACCCAATAAAAAAGCGAATACCAATGAACCTGCAAAAGCTACCCAAAAAGGGTATCCGTGAACAGTGATTATTACAAAAGCGATATAGGTTGATATCATGGCCATGTCGCCTTGCGCAAAATTGGGTACTTCAGATGCTTTATAGATAATGCCCATAGCAAGCCCCATAAGCGCATAAATACTCCCAACTACAATGCCACTAAGAATAATTTGCAATATCATAGATTAAAAGGGCCAGGTTTTCCAATAAATTTTGCATCGCAGCCAAAGTCCGTACATTCCTAATGGCTCAAATATTACGATAACCATTAAAGCCATACCGGTGAGAATCCAGGTAATATTGGGCATTCCGGAGCGCGTCATAAACTGTTCAGAGAACCATTCAAACATAGGGCCAATAATTGGCAACAGCTGTAAACTTTCAGCTTGAAGCATCAGTAAGGTAATGGCAGCAGCTCCAAGAACAGAACCTAGAATAGTCCCCAATCCTCCAATAACAACCATAGCGAGATATTGGATAGATAATATAAAATTAAACTGTCCGGGATTGATAAAACCAACTAAAACAGCGAGCAATCCTCCGGCAATTCCGGCATAAAAAGCGCTTACAGCAAAACTCATAGTTTTAAATTTCGGCAGATTGACACCCATTGCCGATGCGGCTACATCACTGTCGCGTATAGCCTGAAATGCTCTTCCGATTTTACTTCTCATCATATTTCTTGCCGAGATACCACCAATCAAAACAAACAGCATCACCAGATAATACATCCCCAGTTCATCATAAATTCTGAAAAGACCAAAATCTGCTCCGGAAACCTGTAAGCCCATGTGCCCCCCAAATGCTGCGGTTCGTCCAATTAATACTTCAATAGCCAAACCGAATGCCAGGGTGGCAATTGCAAGATATGGGCCTTCTAACCGAAGAGCCGGCAAGCCAAGAATAACACCAAATACGGCTGCTATGCATCCACCGGCTATCAGAGCTATTGGAAACGGAAGTCCGTTTGATTGAAGTAAAACCAGAGAATAAGCGCCAATAGCTACAAAACCGGCATGTCCGAGTGATATTTGACCGGTATTCCCTACAAGAATATTTAATCCCAAGACAACAATCACGTTTACTCCTATTAAACTAAGGACATACACATAATAGGCCGGTGCGATAAATGGAAAGGCAAACAGGATACTTATAAAAATAAAAAAACAAATTTTTGCACCGTTTCCATGCAAAAACTGTACGTCTTCATAATAATCCCGTTTCATGTTCATAGTTAAAAGCAACTTGTAAGAAAAGTAATGCAGAGTATACTATTATAAAACGATACTGTAAAGTTCTTAGAGAAGAATTTTCCTTGATATGAAATACATATATTATTAATAAATCTTAATTTTTAATTGCTATATATTAAAATAAATTCTATTTTGACAGAGAGTCAGACAGCAATCCTGTTTAACTTAGTTAGTATCACTTCTATTCTTGGAATGCAAATGAAGATAAACAAGTGAAAGGCTTTAAACGAATTGTACAAGACTAAAGAAACAGGTGCTCATCTGACGAAAAACTTTGACTGATATTTTACCAGTTTCGTTCATTAGAAATCCATCCCGTAATTTAAGCGGATCGTGAAACTATCCCTATATATTATCATTTTTGTTCAGTTGCTCGCACTATTTGCAACAAAGGGAGCTTATAGTCAAATTGATTCTGCACAGCGCACAGATTCTGTTATACAAGATGATACTATTATAGAGCCGATTAAAGAAACATCATCCTTTAAAAAATCAGATGCCCCTCTAAGTGTTCGCATACAGACCATTAGTTCTTATGGTGATACGCTTTGGCACAGTAGCTCGGCCGGATACAGTGGAGAATCACTGAGACTACCCAATCACAATAACAGCATTTCGTTTTCATTAGCTATACACCCACATGATGATGAACAATATTATCAGTACAGTTTTTGGTTAATACATGATGAAGAAACATTCAGTGCTTGGTCTGTTTCGAATACGCGAACCTATTACAATCTAACACCGGGATATTATTCTTTAGTTGCAAAAGTTAAGAATTCTGTAGGCATAGAAGCGGAAACACCTTTACTTGAAATCAGAATTATGCCCCCGTGGTATAGACAATGGCAAGCCTTATTGGTCTATTTCATGCTTTTTCTATTATCTTTCGGTCTTATCTTCAGAATACGTAAGCTACGAAAAAACAAAAATAAGCGTCAGCTGGAAAATGAGATTAAGATTCGTACAAACTTGCTGATGGAGCAAGCCCGCGAGTTGCGTACTGAAAAAGAAAAATATATTCAGGCAAACTTGATTAAAACGCGCTTACTACGGTTTGCCGCCCACGACTTGCGTAATCCTATCACAGCCATTATGGGTTATTCTCGAATGCTTGAGACTGAAAAAGACGAAAAAAGTAAAGCGGAGTATGCCACTGTAATCCACGACATCTCACAAAAAATGTACACTATTGTTCAGAATATGCTTGCTTCTGGTGCCAGGGATGAAGACAGTTTATCGCTGGATTTTGAAGATGTAAACGTATTTGAAATTATCAACAAATTAAGGCAACAGTATTTGTTTTTCCTAAAGGAGAAAAAGCAGACACTTGAACTTGACATAGAAAATGAGAATCTGTTTATCCTTGCTGATAAGGTTCGAATTTCAGAAGTGATTGAAAATATTTTAAGTAATGCCATAAAATTTTCTCCCGAGTTTGCTTGTATAACCATTAAATGCAAACGAACCATCGATCCCAAATCCGGGAAAAACATGGTCAGCATTTCTGTAAGTGATATGGGACCGGGATTTTCTGAGCACGATCAGGAATTGGCTTTCAGAGAATTTCAGACTCTGTCTGCCAAACCAACTTCTTCTGAAACCTCAACCGGATTAGGGTTATTTATCGTAAAGCAATTGGTGGCAGCGCATGACGGACGCATCTTTATTCATAATAATTCTGACGGAGTTGGTTCTACGATAGGTGTAAAACTTCCGGCAAGCAGTTTTACGAACCCGGAATTGTCATCCACTACTGAGACAAAAAACGAAGAGAAGGAATATTCCCACTTAAAATAGCCTTGAAATCTCGGCGTAAAAAATCCGGGAATAGCTGAATTTTGGAGATTTCCTCCACACCCATCCATTGGATATCTTTCAGCATCTGATTCGTTGCATCCAATTCGGGATCCGTGCCGAGTGTCATGTTACCACCAACAGCCTCACAAAGATAATAAAACTCTATGGCATGCCATTCATCCTTTAAATATTCAGACACATAGAGCAATGAACGTGGCAAAACACTTAATCCGGTTTCCTCTTGTATTTCCCTGATCAGAGCCTGTTCGAGGGTTTCTTTAAACCCAACTCCTCCTCCGGGTGGCATCCAAAAAGGGTCACTTTTGGTTGGTGACTGTATATGAACAAGGAGCATTTTTTCATTTTGGACCAGGATTCCATTTACCCTTACCCGAAGAGAACCTGTAAACATATTCGTGTTACTTCCTCATGATTTTTCGGCTCTGTCTGAAGCCATTTTCCTTTCGGATTCTTTTAAAGAAGCTGAAACAAAATCTACAAAAAGCGGGTGAGGGTGTACAACTTTGCTTTTAAGTTCGGGATGAAACTGCACACCAACAAACCACGGATGTTTTTTCAGTTCAACAATCTCTACCAAATCGCGCTCCGGATTGACTCCTGTGCACTCCAGTCCTTTTGCTATTAATTCTTCCCTGAACTGATTATTGAGTTCATAACGATGGCGATGTCGTTCCTGAATAGATTCTGTTCCATACGCTTTTATAGCATTCGAACCTTTTTTTAAAGCGCAGTCATACAAACCAAGCCGCATACTGCCACCTGTTTCCAAGCGATCTTTCTGATCAGGCATCACATCAATAACCGGGTGATGGGTGTCTGCATCAAACTCTGTACTATTTGCGTCTGTCCAGCCAACAACATTTCGTGAAAACTCAACAACAGCGCATTGCATCCCAAGGCATATTCCGAAAAACGGAATATTTTGCTCGCGGGCATAGCGTACAGTAACAATTTTTCCTTCAATTCCACGGTGGCCAAAACCGGGAGCTACCAAAATTCCATTGAGACCGTGCAGTTTTTTGTGGACATTCTCCTGAGTTACTTCATCACTTTGAATCCATTCTAACTGAACTTTGCAACCATTGACAGCGCCTGCATGAATCAAAGCTTCTACAATGGAAATATATGCATCATGATGCTCAACATATTTCCCTATGAGACCAATTTTTATTTTTTTGGATGGATTTTTCACAGCCTGAACAAACTTTTTCCAATCTTCGAGCTCAGGAACATCAGCGCATTTAAGTTCTAATTTTTGAATCACCTGACGATCAAGCCCTTCTTCAAGCATCATCAACGGAACTTCGTAAATAGATTCCGCATCAATTGAAGCTACCACATCTTCTACTTCAACATTACAAAACTGCGCAATTTTCCGGCGTATGCCTTCATCAAGCGGAACTTCAGCTCTGCAAACCAGAATATCAGGTTGAAGACCTATTTCGTATATCGTTTTTACGGAATGCTGTGTTGGTTTTGTTTTGAGCTCACCGGCAGCTTTCAAATAGGGAACAAGGGTTAGATGGATAGATAGTGTATTTTTCTTTCCAACATCAAACCGCAATTGCCGCATTGCTTCTATGTAGGGCAATCCTTCTATATCTCCAACAGTTCCGCCCACCTCAACTATTACAATATCGTATTTTCCTGTGTTCCCAAGCTCAAGTACACGCGATTTAATCTCGTCGGTTATATGGGGAATAACCTGAACTGTTTTTCCGAGATAAGCACCTTGACGCTCTTTTGTAATAACATCATAGTAAATTCGTCCGGTGGTAACATTGTTTTGCTGAGAAGTAGAAACTCCGAGGAATCGTTCATAATGCCCTAAATCAAGATCAGTTTCAGCACCATCGTCGGTTACAAACACCTCGCCGTGCTCATAAGGATTCATAGTACCCGGATCAACGTTTATGTACGGATCCAGTTTTTGGATGGTAACGCGCAGGCCTCTGGCTTCGAGTAATTTACCAAGTGACGCACAGATGATTCCTTTTCCGAGAGAAGACGTAACTCCACCGGTAACAAATATATACTTGGTTGACATGACGTAAAATGAGGATGGATTTTGTTTGGGCAAAGATAGGTTAATCCACAACTTGATACAAATCGACTCTTCGATTTAGGTAAATAATCTGTTAAAAGTGGCGAATTTGCACTTGTAGAATCAGCGGAATATCGGCTTAGGATTCACTATGTTTCAGCCAGTTAATTGCTTTCTTTAGTTTCTTCCACTGCAAACCCAGAAATACTACATTTAATCCAAAGAACAGAAGGATTAAGTTGAAAAAGATTTTGTTAAGCTGTGTGATTTCATAATAAAAACTATATCCAAAAAAAATCACTATACCCAGGTTTACGATCATTAAAATCAGCATCCGCTTAAATTTCCCCTGTAGTAATTTTATTTTAGCTGATGTATCCATTGAGTCAGCAGCTTTCCCAATTTGAAGTTGAATAAACGATTGAATTCGTTCAGATTCTTCTTTAGAGTACATACACTAATTATTAGTTTCTGGCTCTGATAGCTCTCTCAATGGCATCTCTTGCCAAATCCTGAGTACTTCTGGAGCTTTTGAATATATCATAAAACTGATAAACACCAATCATAGCCACAACACATCCAAGAAGACTCATAAACCCGGAAAGCCACATGGGTTTAATTAAATTCATTATGGCTGCTGCTGTCACCATAAAACCTAGGAATATCTGAAATAACGAACTGATTACATAGAATATGTTAACGGCTTTCATCCGGTTTCTAAACACCCTGAACATAGATATTTTTCCAGAACGAACCGACGTTTGGAACTTAGAGGTATTAGTTATGTGGGTTTTGTTGTTCAAGTTTTCCATTATATTGATATTATTCTATAAAGTCTAATGTATCAAAAATACTGTAAAATTAACACATTCTCTTTCATCAACGTTTATAGTCCGGATTATTCACAACAGTTAGATAATCAAGGCATAAACCATTGTATGCTCTGGATGTAGATAAATACTGTACTCACTCAAAATTAGGTGTAGAAAAAATGCTTCTAAATTTCCCCGTTAGCTGCGTTGAAGTAAAAAAATCATGCTCAGGGTACTCAGGTACCCTTCCGCTGATTTTCCCTCTTCGCCTTGCTAACAAGAAAATTTATTGGTGAATAATCCGGGATAGATTCCTGAAATCAGGTTTTATCTTCAGATCAAGGATAATTACCGCCTCCACCTGCCGGAGAATAGAAGCCTGGTGATTAAAAACCTGAGTTCGATTCTTAAATAAGTTCAGTACCTAAAAAATGCTTTTAATTTCAGGCAGCGAGTGGGTACAAAGCCTTTATGTGTTTTCAACCTCTCGTTTTAACCACAGTGATGTTGCAGAGTTTTGCACAACTTGTCCCGACCGTTCGGGAGTGTTCACAGAGTTTTGGGAAAAACTTATCCCTCTGTGAAACTCTGTGCCGTACACTGTGTTACTCTGTGGTTAAAAAAAGGGATACAAAATCAAAATTAAGAATCGAACTCAGGTTAAAAGAAATTGAGTGTCTTTTTATAAGGTTTTTCCAGCACTACATGTATTCAGGAACTCTTAATTACTGAAAATACAAAAATGGGTATGCCTTTTCTAAGTCGAAATACAAACCATTTTCAGAAAAAATGATTTAGTTGCATGAATTTAGTGTGTACTGTTAACAGTTCAGGCAGAACAATTCTAAAATAATCCGGGATAAATCCTATCTTTAATACAATATCAATTTGATTATTCAATTAACTACTATACAAGCATTTTAGCATGAGCGATACAGATACTTACATTTATGGAATTCATCCGGTATCAGAAGCCCTGTCAGGTAAAGAAACAAAAGTTGAGCGTATTTACATTAAAGAGGGGTTGCGTTCAAAAGCCATACACACAATTTTAGAATTAGCATCTTCGAAGCGTGTTCCGGTTACTGATATTCAAGGAAGAAAAATTCACGAATTGGTTGGAAAAGTAAATGATCAAGGGATTATTGCACGAATGGCGGAGACCTCTTACCTGGAACTTGAAGACTGGCTGCCACAAATAGATGTTTCTGCGAATCCATTTATCATCATACTTGATGAAATAGAAGATGTTCACAACTTTGGTGCGATCTTAAGAAGTGCCGCTGCTGCAGGAGCAGCAGGAGTAATAGTGCCCAAACATCGTCAGGCACCTGTAAATGCAACCGTTTATAAAACATCTGCCGGAACTGCTGGCAAAATACCCATTATTCGGGTTACCAATGTGAACCAAACTTTGCAAACCCTCAAAGATTATGGTTTTTGGACTGCCGCATTAGATCATAAGGGCACTCAAACCATCTGGGAGATTGACTACAATACACCAATGGCGCTCATTATCGGTTCTGAAGGGCATGGTGTGCGTAAAAAAACATTAGACTACAGCGACTTTATATTAAGCATTCCAATGGAAAATGGTGTTGAGTCTTTGAATGCATCGGTAAGTGCTGCTCTTTTGATGTTTGAAATTCAACGCAGAAAATATTCCTGAACTGACCCGGGGAAAATTCATCAAGTCCTGTCGCATCGGGATAATTGTACGCAGGGCGAAGTGTAAATGGTGAACGAAAAAAAAGCCACCTGATGTACTCAGATGGCTTTAAATTTTGATATCGGCCAGGAAAAAGTTACTTATCGTCTTTTTTCTTTTCTTCTTCTGTTTCTTCAGTAGAATCATCAGAAGCTTCAGTCTCTTTTGCAGTGTCATCGGCATCTGCGGAAGCTTCAGCTTCAGTCGTTTTTTCAACTGAAGTTTCCTTAACGGCAGTTTCCTCAGCTTTTACCTCTTCTTCAACAACTTCTACATCTTCAACATTAGCTGTTTGCGCAGTAGCGGTTGTTGCTGTTTCAGCTTTCGGAGCTTTCTGCTCAGCAGGAGCCGAATCAGCCGAAGTCGATTTTTTGCGTCCTGCACGACGTGTACGTTTTTTCTTGCTTTCTTTACCTTCCGGTTTCACATCATTGAAATCCACAAATTCAATCATAGCTGTTGGAGCACCGTCACCGGCACGATTACCAAGCTTAATGATACGTGTATAGCCTCCCGGACGATCGCTGATTTCAGGCATTACATCATCAAACAAAATTTTGATGGCCTCTTTATCATTCAAAAAAGAGAAAATCTGACGACGGTTATGTGTAGAATCCTCTTTACGGGCACGTGTTATAATCGGTTCGATATAACGGCGTAATTCCTTGGCTTTAGCAACAGTAGTTACGATTCGCTGATTCTTAATGAGTGCAGCTGATAGCGAACGCATAGTCGCAAGTTTATGCGAGCTGGTTCTGCCTAATTTTCTTCCTCTTACCTGATGGCGCATGAGTCTATTTCCTTATGAGTTTTTTTGTTTATCCAGATACTTGGAAACATCCATACCGAACTGCAGGTTTTTTTCTTCGACCACTTCTACTAACTCAGCTAGAGATTTGCGGCCAAAATTTCTGAATTTTAACAGTTCAGATTCATCTTTGGATACAAGTTCACCAATGGTGTTAATGTTTGCTGATTTAAGGCAGTTATATGCACGAACACTCAGATTGAGATCTTCAATACTGGTTTTCAGCAGATTTGCAATGCGAAGTGTTTCAGCATCAACTTCATCTTCTTCCTGAGTAAAGGGCTCATCAATCGTTTCCGTGATGAATTTTTCGATATGATCTTTGAGAATTTTACCTGCTATCGTAAGTGCTTCCTTCGGGTTAATTGACCCATCCGTTACCACTTCCATGATTAATTTTTCATAATCTGTATGTTGACCAACGCGCACATTAGTCACGTTATATTTTACAGATTTGATAGGGGTGAAGATTGCATCAATAGGAAGAACGCCAATATCGGTTTCTTCATCCATTGTATTTTCTTCAGCTGTAACATAGCCGCGGCCACGTCCCAAACGTAATTCCATGTGTACGTGAGCATCCTCTGCAAGCGTAGCGATTACGTGTTCAGGGTTTAGAACCGTATATTCAGCACTTGCGTTGTTGATGTCCTTAGCAGTGAGAATTCCCGGGCCTTTAACTTCTACGTTGATGATTCCGGAACTTTGTTCGATTTGTTTGAAGCGAACTCCTTTTAGGTTCAGGATGATATCATATACATCTTCGGCAACACCCTTTATGCTAGAGTATTCATGCTTTACGCCATCTACTTTAATTGCAGTAATAGCGATACCTGGAAGGGAAGAGAGCAGAACACGGCGGAATGAATTGCCTATGGTAACTCCGTAGCCCCTTTCGAGAGGTTGAAGAACAAAACGACCATAGGTTTCGGTGCTTTCTTCAACTACCAAGCTATTCGGCATCTGGAGATTAGAATTGCTCATATTATATTTTCGTGTTAAATGGTTAAATCTATTATTTAGAGTAGAGCTCTACGATAAGCTGCACGTTGATATTTTCCGGAATTTCTTCAAATTCAGGGAAACTCAGGAAACGGCCTGCCATCGACTTTTTGTCAACTTCTAACCAGTTATATCTGTTTTTCGGTGCAACACTTAACGTCTCGTTAATCAGCTCAAGGTCTCTTGATTTCGGACGAACAGTTACCAAATCGCCCGGACGCAATGTGTAAGATGGAATATTTACTACAATTCCATTAACAACTATATGCTTATGCGTTACCAATTGACGCGCCTGACGGCGAGTTTTAGCAAAACCCATACGGAAAACGGTATTATCAAGACGAGCTTCAAGAAATTTCATCAGGTTTTCACCGGTAACGCCTTCTTTGGCATTTGCTTTTTCGAACAGGTTACGGAACTGACGTTCCAGAAGGCCATAAGTGTATTTTGCTTTTTGCTTTTGCTCAAGCTGAACTGCGTATTCAGATTTTTTCTGAAAACGAGAACGGCCATGTTGGCCTGGTCCGTAAGGCTTACGCTCCAGCGCTTTGCTGAATCCAAAAATTGGTTCTTTGAATCTACGCGCTCTTTTTTGCTTGGGTCCTGTATATCTTGCCATACTTTGTACTAATTAATGCGGTTATTAAACTCTTCTTCTTTTTGGCGGGCGGCAACCGTTGTGCGGAATCGGAGTCATATCTTTGATAGAATCGATTTCCAAACCAACAGTAGCCAAGGCTCTGATGGCAGCTTCACGTCCTGTTCCCGGACCTTTTACAAATACATTTACTTTACGCAGGCCCATGTCGTATGCCATTCGAGCAGCTGTTTCAGAACTTAACTGCGCCGCGTAAGGCGTGTTTTTTCTGGAGCCCTTGAACCCCTGATTTCCTGCAGATGACCATGAAATAGTATTGCCGGCAGCATCCGTAATTGTAACAATTACATTGTTAAAGGTAGCTTTAACAAATACCATTCCGTTAGGATCTGCAAGCTGTTTTTTCTTTTTTTTAGCTGCAGCTGCAGTTTTTGCTTGTCTTTTTGCCATTTTTCAAACTTATAAATTATCTGTTACTTACGAGGTGCTGCTTTTTTACCAGCAACTGTACGACGGCGGCCTTTGCGAGTTCTTGCATTGGTCTTGGTTCGTTGTCCTCTGGTAGGTAGGCCTTTTCTGTGGCGAAGGCCACGATAGCAACCAATATCCATCAGGCGCTTAATGTTGGCGTTCACTTCAGAACGAAGCGCACCTTCTACCTTGAAATTAGCTTCAAGATATTTACGGATTTCTACTACCTGATCATCGGTCCATTCACTGACTTTAGTGTCAGGGCTGATGCCGAGATCTTCGAGAATTTTTTCTGCACGAGTAGGGCCTATTCCAAAAATATAGGTTAAGCCGATTACACCGCGTTTTTGTTTTGGTAAATCTATACCTGCGAGTCGAGCCATATAAAATTGTTACGTTAAGAATTAACCCTGGCGCTGTTTATGGCGCGGGTTACTTTTGTTAATAACATAAATCTTCCCTTTTCTGCGAACAATTTTGTCGCTGGAAGCTCTTTTACGAACTGAAGATTTCGTTTTCATTTTTCTGTTTATTTATAGCGATAAGTGATTCGTCCTTTTGAAAGATCGTAAGGCGACATTTCAACGGTTACTTTATCTCCGGGTAAAATTTTGATGTAAAACATTCTCATTTTACCGGATACGTGTGCCAGAATTTCATGTCCATTTTCCAATTCAACCCTAAATTGGGCATTTGGTAATGCTTCTACAATCGTTCCTTCTTGTTTGATGGGCTCTTGTTTAGCCATGTACTTCTAATTGATCAATTCGAATTTTGGTTATCTCCTCAATATACTCAAAAGTACTTAAAATTTCAGCATTTCCTTCACGAACTACAACATCATGTTCATAGTGCGCAGATTTACTGTCATCAGCTGTAACAATTGTCCAACCATCTTTGAGTGTTTTCACTTTCCATGAGCCCATATTTATCATGGGTTCAATAGCTAGTGTCATTCCGGATCGAAGCCTTTTGCCCGAACCAGACCTTCCGTAATTAGGAACTGCAGGATCCTCGTGAAGGGAACGTCCCAACCCATGGCCTACAAGATCACGAACTACTCCGTATCCTTGCTCTTCACAATGCATTTGAACGGCATTGGAAATATCACCAATTTTTTTTCCGTGAACCGCATTGCCAATACCTTTGTAAAGAGACTCCATTGTTGTGGTTAAAAGACGCATGGTTTCTTCATCGCATTCACCTACAACGTAGGTGTAAGCAACATCTCCGAAATAACCATTCTTTTCAACTCCACAATCAATAGAAACAATGTCATTTTCCTTTAACTTGTACTCTCCGGGAAATCCGTGAACAACTTGTTCATTCACAGAAATACACAAAGTACCGGGAAAAGGATTTCTTCTGGGCCCGTAGCCTTTGAAAGCCGGACGGGCATTATTCTTTTTGATATACTCTTCCGCTACTTGATCAAGTTTTCGCGTTTCAATGCCAGGCTTTACATACTTCGCAACCTCTGCATGGGTCATCGAAACGAGTCGGGCACTTTCCCGCATTAACTTTATTTCATTTTCGCTTTTGAGATATATCATAACACTACATTCGCCTGCGGCCTTTTATCCTGCCCGTTTTCATGAATCCGTCGTAGTGACGCATCATTAAATGGCTTTCAATTTGCTGCAATGTATCGAGGCCAACACCCACAATAATCAGTAAGCTTGTTCCTCCATAGAACATCGCAAAGCCCGGTGTAACTCCAAAATTTGCCACGATAGCCGGTAAAATAGCAACCGTAGAGAGATACAAAGAACCCGGTAATGTAATCTTAGTCAATATATTATCAATAAACTCTACAGTCTGTTTACCGGGACGAACACCCGGAATAAATCCACCCTGACGTTTCATCGTGTCAGCCATTTCCTTAGGATTGATTACAATCGCTGTATAGAAAAAGGTGAAAAACACACAGATTAAAAAGAACACGATAGAATACGTAAGACCCGTGAAATCACCAGACCAACGAGTCATCATTTGTACAGTTTCATTATTCGGAAAGAACATACCCACCGTACTTGGGATAAACATGATAGACTGAGCAAAAATAATGGGCATTACACCGGCAGCATTCACTCGCAACGGTAAATACTGTGTAGTACCACCATATACTTTACGCCCCACAACTCTTCTGGCGTATTGCACCGGAATACGACGCTGACCCTGTGTTAACAATACGACAGATGCCGTTACCAATATAAGTATAGCAACTTCCACCACAACAATGATGAGGTTATCTTGCGTACGCAATTCGTTCATAAAGTTGGTTGGAAGAGCTGCAATAATTCCAATTGTGATAAGCAATGAAATACCATTACCGATACCACGTTCTGTAATTCGTTCACCAAGCCACATTACAAATACAGTACCTGCCGTCAGCACTATCATACAGTTTATGATAAAGGCTGTACTACCAACCACAATAGCTTCCGGCTGGGTAGCGAGCAGGTTAATACCAAACCCAACCGATTGCACCAAAGTTATAGCAACTGTACCATATCTGGTTAATTGATTGATTTTGCGTCTTCCTTCTTCACCTTCGCGCTGGAGTTTTTGAAAATACGGAACAACAGCACCCATTAACTGGATGATAATTGCGGCAGTAATATACGGCATAATACCAAGAGCAAATACTCCGGCACGTGCGAAAGCACCACCTACAAACATATCAATCAATCCAAGAAAATCAGTAGCAGGTCCGCCACTGCTTTCAGCCAGTAGTGTGGCATCCACACCAGGCATGGTGATATATGTTCCTAAACGAAAAATCAACAAGATACCTACAGTATAGAGTATCCTGTTTTTGAGTTCTTCAATTTTGAAGATATTCTGAAAGTTCTCTAATAAACTCATTAGAAAAAAATTCCCTTGAAGAGGTTAAACGGTTTTTGCTGATCCGCCTGCTTGTTCGATTTTTTCGATAGCAGATTTACTGAAAGCGTGAACTTCCACGGTTATTTTAGCAGATATTTCGCCACGTCCAAGAACTTTTATCTTGTCATGTTTCGAAGCTAATCCTGCTTTTATTAAATCAGATGTGGTTATCGTTTCGCTTACAGATTTGTTGTCTATGAGTGCTTGTAAAGTATCCAGATTTACAGCTTTGTATTCTACCCTGAAAGGATTTTTAAATCCGAATTTAGGGATTCTACGCTGCAACGGCATCTGGCCCCCTTCAAACCCACGTTTGTAGGAATATCCACTGATTGATTTCTGACCTTTGTGTCCTCGGCCAGATTGCTGGCCAAGACCTGAACCTTCTCCACGACCCACGCGCTTGCGTGTTTTGAGGTTTGGTTCAGGAGCTTTAAGTGAGTGTAATTTCATCGGTTTGTTTGTTATAAATCCGTGATACTGTGTTTTATTGATCAGCCTTCGAAAACTCTGTGCAAAGGAATCCCTCTGCGCTGAGCAATTTCAGATGGATCAACTAACTGTCTGAGTGCATCCATAGTAGCCTTCACCATGTTGTGAGGGTTTGATGATCCCAGAGATTTACTAAGAATATTTGTAATTCCGGCACTTTCCAATACGGCTTTAACCGGTCCACCTGCAATAACACCTGTACCTTCAGAGGCTGGAACCAGTAATACTCTGCCGGCGCCACATTTACCAATTACAGCAAAAGGAATAGAGCCTGTTTTGGTGATAGGTACACGAATGAGGGATTTGCGTCCATCATCGACTCCTTTTTGGATTGCATCTGAAACTTCATTTGCTTTTCCTAAGCCGTTACCGACAATTCCTTCTTTGTTTCCGACCACCACAATAGAGTTAAAGCTGAATCTACGACCACCTTTTACTACTTTTGCTACACGGTTGATGTGTACCAGGCGATCTTCAAGATTAAGTTCACTGGCTTTTATATTGTAATTACGACGTCTAAATCTAGGCATAATTCTGATCTATCTTTTAGAATTGCAGTCCACCTTCGCGGGCACCTTCGGCAATCTCTTTAACGATTCCGTGGTACTTGTAACCGCTTCGGTCAAAGACACATGTGGTGATTTCTTTTTCTTTTGCAAGCTCGGCAATTTTCTTACCGATTTCACGAGCTCTTTCCCCTTTAGATTTTCCCTCTAATACATCAGAAAGATCTTTGGAAAGACTGGTAGCATGCGCAACAGTCGTTGAAGTGGTGTCATCAATCAGCTGGGCATACACATGCTTTGAGCTTTTAAAAACACTCAACCGCGGACGTTCAGTTGTTCCGGATACTTTACCCCGAACTCTTCTGCGAATGCGATCTCTTTTGGTTAAATTTTTGCTATACATAGTGTTTTACCTATTTACCTGCTGATTTTCCTGCTTTTTTACGAACTTTCTCACCAAGATATCTGATACCTTTGCCTTTGTAAGGCTCGGGTTTACGCAGAGATCTTATTTTAGCGGCTACTTGACCAACGGTCGCTTTATCAGCACCTGAAATTATAATTCTGGGTACTTTTGAAGATTTTGTATCAACTTCAATGGTAATACCATCGGGTGGTACAAAATAGAAAGCGTGTGAAAATCCAAGTGCCAGTTCAAGCATATTTCCATTCATGGAAGCACGGAAACCTACGCCAATAACTTCCAGTGTCTTTGAAAAACCGTCATTTACACCTACAACCATATTGTTGATAAGGGAGCGGTAAAGCCCGTGCATGGCACGACTTTGACGGTCATTATTTTTACGGTTAACAGTAAGTTCGCCGTTTTCTTGTTTTACTTCGATACGCTGATCTACTTTAATACTAAGCTCGCCCTTTTTGCCTTTTACAACTACTGTATTATCGGCAGAAATGTAAACATTTGTATTGTCAGTTACGCTTATCGGTAGTTTTCCTATACGTGACATAATTCTTAAACTCGGATTAATAGACGTGACAAATAACTTCGCCGCCAACTTTGAGTTTGCGAGCTTCCTTGTCGGTCATAACTCCCTGCGACGTTGTCAGGATTGCTATACCATAGCCATTGAGAACTCTTGGCAGGTTTTCGGAGGCCACATACTTACGCAATCCTGGTTTGGATATACGTGTAATTTTTTTGATAACAGGTTTTCCGTAATGATCGTATTTCAAAAATACGCGGATGAGCCCCTGCTTACTATCATCGATATCCAGAAAGTTTTGAATGTAGCCCTTATCCAGAAGAATCTGGGTAATAGCACGTTTGACCTTCGATGCGGGAATATCCACACGTCGATGACCAGCACGCTGAGCGTTTCTTATTCTGGTTAAATAATCTGCTATTGGATCAGTCATGATTGTAATTGAATCGGGTTATATTTTTACCAGCTGGCTTTTTTGACACCGGGCAACTTGCCACTTAGTGCCATTTCGCGGAACTTAATCCTTGAAACACCAAACTTACTAACATAGCCACGTGAACGGCCTGTAAGGCTACAGCGGTTACGAACTCTTACCGGGCTTGCGTTTCTAGGCAACTTTTGCAGTCCTTCATAATCACCGGCTTCTTTTAAAGCCTTACGTTTTTCGTCGTATTTAGCTACTGTTTTTTTGCGTTTTTCGTTACGCGCTATCCAGGATTTCTTTGCCATGGTATTCTTTAGTTTTTATTTCTCTTGACAAACGGCATACCGAAATGCTTAAGCAAAGCATACGCCTGTTCATCAGTTTGGGCTGTTGTTACAAAAGTAACATCCATTCCATGGAGTAAATTTACACTGTCTGTATCAATTTCCGGAAAAATGGTATGTTCTTTAATACCAAATGTATAGTTACCGCGTCCATCAAAACCTTTATCACTCACACCCTGAAAGTCACGGGAACGTGGCAATGCCAGATTAATAAGGCGATCAATAAATTCGTACATTTGGGTTTTGCGAAGGGTTACTTTTGCACCTATAAACATGCCATCACGAAGTTTGAAGTTCGAAATAGATTTACGTGCTTTAGTAAGTACCGGGCGCTGACCTGTAATAAGGCCAATGTTAGTGGCAATATCATCAAGTTTCTTACGATCGGTAACGGCATCACCAACACCACAGTTAATAACTATTTTCTGTAGGCGGGGTACAGCCATTAGGTTATCGATACTAAACTCTTTACTGAGTTTAGATACGATTTCTTTTTTGTAAGTTGAGTAGAGTCTTGCTTCAGGCATAATCGCTTTAATTATTGGTCAAGAACTTCGCCACTGAGTTTAGAAACTCTAACCCAGCGTGATTTTCCATCTTCTTCAATTTTTTTTCTGCCAACACGAGTGGGTTGGTTATTTACAGGATCAAGTGGCAATACATTTGAAACATGTATTGGCATTTCTTTTTCCACACGTCCACCTTTAGGGTATTCTTGTGTTGGTTTTTGATGCTTAATTTTAACATTAGCACCTTCTACCAACACCCGTTCTTCAGATGGGAATACCATAAGTACACGGCCTTCAGTGCCTTTACTTGCACCAGAGATGACTTTTACTATATCACCTTTTTTGACGTGAAGCTTGTTTTGTTTGTTGTATTTCCGTGTCATAATAATATCTGTTACAGTACTTCGGGAGCAAGTGACACGATTCTCATGAAATTCTTTTCACGAAGTTCGCGTGCAACGGGGCCAAAAATACGGGTTCCTACGGGTTCATTTTCTTTATTTATTACAACAGCAGCATTCTCATCAAATCGAATGTAGCTGCCATCGGCACGACGAAACTCTTTTTTCGTACGTACAACTACAGCGCTAACTACATCTCCTTTTTTGACGTTACCACCAGGAATGGCAGCCTTAACAGAACATATGATAAGGTCTCCGATCCGGGCATAACGACGTTTAGAGTCACCAAGAACCTTGATACACATCATCTTCTTGGCTCCACTGTTATCCGCTACATTAACTATTGTTTGCGTTTGTACCATTGCTGTATTACCTCAGATCGTTCTATTATTTTGCTTTTTCAATGATCTCAGTAAGTCTCCAGCGCTTATTCTTAGAATAAGGCCGAGTCTCCATAATGCGGACAGTGTCGCCTTGTTTGGCTTCATTGTTCTCATCGTGAGTCATATATTTTGTTGTTTTGGTAATAAACTTACCATAGATAGGGTGCTTGATCTGTCGATCAACAGCTACGGTAATGCTTTTATCCATACGGTCACTGACTACACGTCCTACCCGTACTTTTCTTTCTTTTCTAACTATGTTTTCTGACATACTGATATCCTGAAAATGATTATGCTGTAAGCTCTTTTTCACCAATAATGGTCAAAAGTCGAGCTAATTCACGTCTGTGTGCTTTAAACCGAGCGGGATTTTCAACTTGGCCAGCTATGGCTTTATTGAACCGTAGTTTTTGTACGGCTTCCCTTTCTTCTTTAATGCGCACATTCAATTCTTCCAGAGACATGTCGCGTAATTCATGGGCTTTCATATACTTTTATCCTTTATAAATTAGCTTCCCTGGTAATTTCTGCGAGTAACGATTTTCGTCTTAATTGGCAGTTTGAACTGCGCCAGACGGAGGGCTTTGTGAGCCAACTCTTCGCTTACCCCTGTTACTTCGAATAGTATTCTTCCCGGATGTACCACCGCAACAAAATGATCTAATGCTCCTTTACCTTTTCCCATTCGGGTTTCAGCAGGTTTTGATGTTACCGGTTTATCTGGAAAGATACGTATCCAAATTTGGCCTTCACGAGACATCTTTCTGGATATCGCAATACGACATGCTTCAATTTGTCGTGAAGTAATAAACTTTGGCTCAAGTGCCTTTAGGGCAAAATCACCGAAAGCTATTGTATGTCCACGGGAACTATTGCCTTTTATTCGGCCTGTATGTACCCGTCTTCTTTTTACTCGCTTTGGTTCTAACATGAATCTAAACTGTTAAGTCTATTTCTAATTACGCCTTATTTCTACGGCTGTTGTTTCCTCTTTTTCCACCACGGCGATCTCTGCGACCACCTGCTGCTCTTCGCTTATTATCAGGACCTTTGTCCTGTTTTGTAGCTAATGCAGCCGGAGAAAGATCAACTTCACCTATAATCTCACCTTTGAAAATCCACACTGAAATACCAATTGAACCATAAATGGTTTGAGCAGTAAAGTTGGAATAATCAATTTCAGCACGAAGGGTGTGCAATGGCACACGGCCTTCTTTGTATTGTTCAGTACGAGCCATTTCAGCACCACCGAGACGGCCGGCACATTTTACTTTAATCCCTTTTGCTCCCATTCGCATAGCGGAAGCAATAGCTGTTTTCATGGCACGTCTGAATGAAATTCTTGCCTCTAATTGTTGAGCTATGTTCTGTGCTACCAGACTTGCATCAACTTCAGGGCGCTTAATTTCACTAATGTTAATTTGAACATCCTTATTCGTGAATTTTTTCAATTCTTCACGCAGGCGTTCTACTTCTTCACCACCACGCCCAATAATTACACCCGGGCGACTTGTAAGCAACGTTAATAAAACGCGTTTTGGAGTTCTTTCAATAATTATGCGTGAAAGACCTGCACCACGAAGACGCTCTTTCAGGTATGTACGTAGTTTATGATCTTCCAATACATTCTCAGCAGTATGATGCTCAGAATACCAGTTGGAATCCCACCCACGGATAATGCCTAATCTAAGGCCAATTGGATTACATTTTTGTCCCACTGATTATTCCTCGTTAATTACTAATTCATCTTTTCTTGCAACAACTACCGTGATGTGACTCATACGTTTTCTGATAGGATGAGCACGTCCCTGAGGCGCTGGCTGAATGCGTTTGAGCGTTGGCCCTTCATCAACCATGATAGTTTTAACTTTCACATCTTCAGCTTCGAATGATTCATCATCGAACTTATCACGAAGATTTCCCAGTGCTGATTGAATTACTTTTGATACTTCAATTGCTCCGGCTTTGTTGATAAACTTTAATTTATTCAGGGCTTCTTCTACTGTATTGCCTCTAACAGCATCAGCTACTAAACGCAACTTTCTTGGTGCGCGTCTTAAATATCGCTGTACAGCTTTTGCCTCGTATAAAACTACTGTTGATTCCATTTATTTATAGATTATTTCCCCTTTTTAACAGGGTGTCCTTTAAAGATTCGGGTTGGGGCAAATTCACCTAATTTATGGCCAACCATGTTTTCTGTAATAAATACAGGAACGAATTGTTTGCCGTTATGCACAGCAAAAGTCATACCTACAAAATCTGGTGTGATTAATGATCCGCGTGACCATGTTTTAATCACCTTTTTTGATTTAGCTTCGATAGCTGTATCAACTTTCTTTTGCAGTTTATAATGGACAAATGGTCCTTTTTTTAATGATCTTGGCATATCCTGTTATTTTTTATTCCGTCGGCGAACAATGAATTTAGAAGACAGCTTTTTTCTGTCACGAGTCTTTTTACCTTTGGCATATTGACCCCACGGTGAGCGTGGATGGCCACCGGAAGCCTTACCTTCACCACCACCCATTGGGTGATCAACCGGGTTCATGGCAACACCACGGGTGGTTGGGCGAATGTTGAGCCAACGGCTACGTCCTGCTTTACCAAGTGTAACGTTCATGTGATCGGGGTTGCTTACAACTCCAACTGTTGCGCGGCATTTACCCAGGAACATTCTTACTTCACCTGAAGGCATTTTTACTGTTACATAGCGCTCAGATTTAGCAATTAATTGAGCAGATGTACCTGCGCTTCTCACTATCTGTCCACCTTTACCCGGTGTCATTTCAATATTATGAATAACTGTACCAAGCGGTAATTTTTCCATTGGGAGAGAATTACCGAGTTCAGGTGCAGCATTTGTTCCACTTACAATCTTATCTCCGACCTTTAACTTATCGGGTGCTAAAATGTATCTTTTCTCACCATCAGCATACGATAGCAAAGCTATACGCGCTGTACGGTTTGGATCGTACTCAATAGTTTTAACTGTTGCAGGTATATCGAATTTATCACGTTTGAAATCAATAAGACGGTAACGGCGTTTGTGCCCACCACCTTGATGACGTACAGTAATACGACCATTGTGGTTCCGTCCCGCTTTTTTTGATAACCTAACGACAAGAGATCTCTCTGGGGAAGATGTTGTTATATCATCAAATACAGGCGCAATACGGTGCCTGGTACCCGGAGTCATTGGTTTTAATTTCTTAGTTGCCATGTCTTAAAGCCTGTTATATTTCGCTAAAGAAGTCAATTTCTTGACCATCTTTGAGTTTAATGAAAGCCTTTTTGATTTTAGTGGAACGTCCACTAATGTATCCGCTTTTGCCGAATCGTCCTTTAGGCTTGGTTGCTGTAACGAGAGTACGAACTTTCATAACATTAACTTCAGGATACAACCGTTCAATTTCAGCTTTAATGGCTGGTTTTGTAGCATCCATAGTTACCTGAAATGCGTATTGATTCAAATTTTCCTGAAGCTTCGTTAACTTCTCGGTAATAAGTGGTTTTACCAGTACATCACTCATGCTGCCACCTCTTCATTTGCTTTCTTTAACGTTTGATGTAGTACATCAACTGCTGATTCTGTTATCAAAAGTACATCTGCATGAAGGATTTCATACGTGGATGGTTTGTTCGCTTCAAGAATGCTAACTCTCGGTATATTTCTTCCCGATTTATATACATTCATATCAGTTGATGCAGTTAATATCAGCACTTTTTTATCAGCAACTTCAAGATTCTTTAAAATCTCAGCCATTTGTGAGGTCTTAGGCGCGTCAAAACTTAAATCTTTTACCAGCTTAATCGCTTCTTCTCTACCTTTGTACGTTAGAGCGGATTTACGGGCAATTTCTTTCATCTTTTTAGATAAACGAACGGTATAAGTATGCGGCTTAGGTCCGAATACGGTTCCACCACCTTTAAGTAATGGAGAACGAATGGTACCTCTACGTGCACCACCTGTACCTTTTTGACGGTAAGCTTTTCTACCTCCGCCACGAATTTCGGAACGCCCTTTTGTTTTCGCAGTTCCCTGGCGCTGATGCGCTAGGTAAGCACGAACATCTTCATAAATCAGCGTATCGTTGGGCTCAATGCCGAATATTTCGTCACTGAGTTCCAACTCATTCCCTGATTCGGTTCCGTCGGTGTTATATACTTTTAATTTCATGATTTATGCTACCGTGATATCAAGCATTATGTATTTCAACAAGTTTACCATTTGGGCCTGGAACAGCACCTTTCAAAAGAATAAGGTTACTTTCAGGCAGGATTTTCACAACTTGTAATTGTTTAACTTTAACCCTGTCGTTTCCCATTCGTCCGCCCATTTTCATTCCTTTAAATACTCTTGAAGGATATGAGGACTGGCCGATAGATCCGGGAGCACGTTCTCGGTTATGCTGACCGTGAGTACGATCACCAACACCTTTAAAACCGTGCCTTCTTACAACACCCTGAAAACCTTTACCTTTGGTAATTCCGGCTACATCTACACGAGAACCTAATTCGAATAAATCAGCTACAGTGATTTCATCACCGGGTTCCAAGCCTTCAGGAATGTAATTACGAAACTCACGAACATACCGCTTAGGTGTAGTTCCTGCTTTTTGGAAATGTCCTTGAAGTGCTTTTGTAGTGTTTTTTTCTTTCTTTTCGCCAAGCGCTAGTTGTACAGCATCATAACCATCAGTTTCCTGACGTTTGATTTGTGTAATCACACAAGGGCCGGCTTCAATGACTGTAACGGGCAGATTATTACCTGCCTCATCAAAAATACTGGTCATTCCTATTTTTATTCCTAACAATCCGCTCATTTTCTTTTATCGATTAGATATTTATCAAACCTTGATTTCGACATCAACTCCTGATGGCAGCTCAAGTTTCATGAGCGCGTCAACAGTTTGTGAACCAGTTGACAGGATATCAATGAGTCTTTTGTGGGATCTTGATTCAAACTGTTCACTTGATTTTTTATCAACAAATACTGATTTGTTGACAGAATAAATCGTTTTATCAGTTGGCAATGGTATCGGACCGGATACTACTGCACCTGTTGATTTTACAGTCTTAATGATCTTTTCTGCTGACTTATCAATCAGATTATGATCGTAAGATTTTAATTTGATTCTTATTTTTTGCTGTGTTGCCACGTATCGTATCCCTTTAGTCTAAAATTTTGCTAACAACACCAGCACCTACGGTACGGCCACCTTCACGAATCGCGAAGCGAAGACCATCTTCCATAGCAATAGGTTGAATCAAATCTACCGTCAGCGTTACATTGTCGCCCG